>Ga0247780_1000430_pt1 | contig 40116 bp, 53 predicted proteins | sample UWRJL079202R5_FD_179927 | JGI IMG/M metagenome (GOLD analysis project Ga0247780, IMG submission 179927) | Plant litter microbial communities from Arlington Agricultural Research Station in Wisconsin, United States - UWRJ-L079-202R-5 | ecosystem: Environmental > Terrestrial > Plant litter >...
GGCCCGGATCACCTCGCCTCTCTCGGCTCTGTCGAGCAGCTCGCAAGTTAGCAATTCCATAATGCTCTATCCAGATATCTGTTGTCGTGTTCGGCTCCGGTGCGTATGTCACCAAAGCGGTTATCAACAAGTTCATCAGGAGCAACATCATGCACATCGCCCAGTCACTTTTAGACGATGAAGGACAGTTTGGGACAGTTGCTGATAAACCGGCGGCCCCACTCTTTCAAGTTGCCCAAATCTCAAATCTGACGTTACACTGCATGACCGCTGCACGCTGATCCGCTGAGGCTAAACCCAATCCATCCCCCGAGCTCAGCCCCTGCCCAACTCCCCGACTCCCCGACCAGCTCACAACCACCTCTTGTTGCCAAGGTGGCTCAAAAAGTCTCCGCCATTGCCCTTCTCGATGCTCGCGTTCTCAATGACCGACCGCACGGCCGTGACCGACACCTCGGGCGAAACCGGGCCCTTGAACGATGGCTCGTACTGCACGAACTTGCCCATCATGCCCATCACCTTCTCCAGCTGCTCCGGCGTGACTAGAACACAATGTGGATCAGCGGGTCTGCTAGCGACCAAAGCGATCAAAACAAAGGGAGAAGTGGAACATACTGCTCGAATAATGCCCAACATCCACCATCCCCGGCGACAGCGCCAGGAACAGCACCCCATCCTTCTTATACTCGGCACTGTACTTGGCCACCACCATATTCACCGCCGCCTTGCTCGTCGAGTAAAGCGGCGTATTTTCAAAGCCATACTCCCTCGTAAACTCCGGATCAGCAAACCCACTCGTGATGACAATGCCCTTCTTGGCCTCGCCCTTGAGCAGCAGCGACATGAAGATGTTGAAGGTGTGGATCACGCCGATGACGTTGACCTCGAAGATCTGGCGCAGCTCCTTGTCGAGCTGCTCTGCCTTGTCGGCCAGTCCGCGGAAGCCGTCGAAGGCATCAAAGAGGGTTAGGTTGGCGGCGTTGGCGATGACGTAGTCGAGCGCTCCGCCAGTGATTTTGGCGGTTTCGGCGGCGGCGGCCTATTGTTTTTGTGAGTAGGTATGTTGAGGAATGGAAGGGGGGAGCTTTGGGGTCTCACCTCCATGGCCTTGATGCTGGTGACGTCGGCCTCCAGGATGTGGATGTTAGTCCGAGACTTGAGTTCCGCATCCTCGGAAATCTTCTTGTCGGTGGCGGCTTTGTTGCGGACAAGGCCGACGACAATGCTCTTGGGGTCGCTGGAGTACTGGCGGACGAACTCATACTGTTGGTGATATCGAGTCAGTGGGTTTAACTGGAGATGGTTGTGGTGGATTTGCTCACCCCAATGCCGCGGGCAACTCCGGTGATGAGGTAGGAAGGCATGGTGAGTTGAAGATTGATGAACTTCGGATAAGTTTCGAGAGAGGAGGATGATGAGAGTGATGAGGAGATTTATTGTAAGACTGATGAGACTGCTGAAAGACTGCTGTGAGTGTGATGAGTCGAGTAAAGTGTGAAGGACTCGGAGGTGACCATGCTCATATACTACTTACTATCCCAGGCGGCAAGGAGGATTGATAAGCATACACGACGTTTCGTTCGTCCCATTCATTTCCAGGTCCTATAACAGCTTACCTGATCAGCGCAGTTGCCCAAAATCTCGAGCAGGGGGTGACTTGCATGGTCCCCGCCCTATCGCTGGGGCGCCAAGGAATTAACACCCGTCCCGCCCCCCCTTTTGCAAGCCTCCTGATGGCTTCGCTGGTCGCATGGTCCACCACATATCCATACTGGTACTGTGGCTTCTGCTAGTAAGCCGATAAATGCGAGTGCCGTTATTAATCCGAGCTTCAACCCCACGACACGGAAGACCAGACACGCCGAATATTGATAAGCATGCCTCTCGAACAGCCCGAGATCCATTACCGCTCATGATACGCACAAAACGCCATGTCTCACAACCGTACACATACCCGCCATGTCGGCACAGAATCTAAGCCGCCTCGGACTACTCCGCACTGTCGTCCTTCCCAGCTGGCTCATCCAAAATCTGCCTCGGATGCTTCCACTTCACCCTCCCCTCCTTAAAACCCCTCTCCTCCAAGAAATCCAACACCAACCCCTCCCTCACCATAGGCGACATGTTCAACCTCAACAGCACCACATCCATATTGATATACGGCCCAATATACCTATCAAGCAGCATCCATGCAAAGTTATCCCACGCCACACTACGCGTGTAACCCCCCGACACCTCCACAAACTTCTTCGCGTCAGCCTTCCTAGCCTTCTGATACGCAGCAAACACCCCCTTCAAAGCCTCGGTATCGACACGAGGGCCCTCGCTACGCAACAACCCCCGGAGATTATTGGTGAGCGCAACAGCCGAAATGATGGCATTGTTGAACCCAAACCCCGCATTGGGCGTCATCTTGTGCACAGCATCCCCGAGCAGCACGACACGGTCCCCGTACCACGTGCTTGCGAGTCCTTCCTCGATGTGCGCCATGTGCGACCACAGCGTGGCCTTCCAGATGTCGGAGAACTTGTACTCGGGTGTCAAGTGTGTGTCGGCATAGTGGGCGACGAGGGCCTCCTTCTCCTCGTCTGAGAAGCGATGGCGCGCTTTGGTTGGTTTTGAGAGTCGGTGGTAGATGACGAACATGCCGCGGTCTTTGCCGATGCTGATTTGTAGGGAGAAGCGAGTGCCGTGCGTCTCGTAGAGAGTACCGGATTTGAAACCGGGGAGGAGCGAGCAGCTGCCGTAGATGCCGACGTAGGTGGTTTTCATGGGCTCTTCGAGGGGAGTGGGTTGTGGTGACAACTTATTCATCATTTCCCGCACGGTGCTGTTGACGCCGTCGGCGCCGATGACAATGGACCCCGCAAAGGTGCTTCCGTCGGCGCAGACCACACTGACGCCCTGCTCAGTTGTCTCGATTGCCGTGACCTGCTTGGCCATGTGCAGGCGGGATTCCCGCTCGGGAAGAAGGCGGTCGAGCATGTCGAGCAACTGACCGCGGTGAAAGAGCATGAAGGGATGGCCGTGCTGGATCTCGATCTGGGCAAATAAATCGTTGTTGCAAAAGACAGTGCCATCGGCAAGGACATTCTCCTTGTAGTTGACTGGGGCGTAGATTTTTCTTGCATCATCGAGCAGGCCGAGTTGGTCGAAAACGCGGACGGTCTGCGGCCAGAGCGCGTTGGATGCGCCGGCGTTGATGTCGTGTTGTGCGCGGGACTCGAGAATCTCAAAGTCGATGCCGGCCTTGGCGAGACAATGGCCAGTGATGAGCCCCGCGGGGCCGCCGCCGACGATGATTGCCTTGAAGTGCGACATTTGCAGCGCTGATGGTTTGACAGAGGACGCGTTGCCGGGATGGGAAAAAAAAGTTTGACCGCTAAAGCGAAGCTGACAAGCCAGGAATTTATCGAACAGCCTGCAAGGCATGCATGAAATGCAGCTCTCATCACCGGGTCAGCCGGCCGGGACATGGATGCAGCCGGGTGGACACGGAATGTTCCGCATTATGCTTCTCCTTCCAGTTCAGGCAACTTGTACGGATTCGGATGCATGGCGGATATTTACTGGACGTGCCTACTGTCGATAGACGTGGTAGCGACACCGCTATTGGTCTACGATCGGCAAAACTGCGCACGTGAAGCTACCGCGACTTTAGCGTGTCTCGAACATGCGACGTGGCTTCGTCAATCAGATGTAAATGTTCATCCACGTTATAGGGGTTGGGCGTTTGTTTTCAAGGTTCGACGACGAGCAGCTTCTCGTAAATCTCTCCGTGATACCGGCAGTCGTCACCTTGCCGGTCGGCATCAGAGCCCAGCTTTGTCGAGTCCGTGGCAAGGAGGCGTGTCGAAATTTGAATCTGCCCTTGTGTTTCCGTCGAGCAGTGACGACTGTGAGCCGAAGCGTTTACGAAGGCTTGGGCCAAAAGAAAGGGTCTCTTATCTCCGAGCGAAAACGCGTTCCCGTAATCCACACAGTCTTATTCTGGGACGGTAAGGCCTTGGCTTATCACACCACAGGCCTTTTTAACATGGAGGAAGGCCTTTCTAGAATGCAGGAAGGCTTTTTCAGTATTAGTGTAGGTGTTTTTGGAATGGGAGATGGCCTGTAATAAAGACAGATATAGGCGGTCTTTACAGTGATAAGACACTTTTCACACTGGCTGAGGGGATCCTTTCTTTTGGCCTAAACCTTCGTAAGTATTAGCGTGCCTGAGCAGAGCTCACCTCAAATATTGCCCTCCTCCAAGTCTTGGCTGACTCAGCCCCTGTAAAGATCTCAAGGCACCAACCTGCCAGCGTGGAGGACTCCAATGGGGGCTGTGTGTCACTCCAACGTTCATACCTACCTACACTATCGCTGACATCTCAACAGGGTTTCTTCACTGGAAGTCATCCTGGAATTTTCTCAGCGGCTTTTTACGCGTGTGTTTAAGCAGTTTCAAGCTTCTGAGGCAGCACGGGCATGGCCAACTTCCCCGCAAACCCGGATCCGCGATCGGGGCCCCACCCCGGCCCGCATCTCGACAGCCCGGACGATATTCGCCTCATCCGCTTGATGCCCGGGGCGGATGATGACCATATTTTTTGTGAGCTGATCCGCACAAATCTCGATGCAGCTCCTCCATATGAGGCGCTGTTATACACTTGGGGTGATCCTCTGGACGTGGCAACGGTTTCAATCAAAATCCCGGCCACTGAATACACCGGTTAACTCTCCATTACTTCTAGCTGTGTACGTGCTCTTCGACGCCTCCGCCTCAGAGACCAGCCGTGGACGCTCTGGATCGACGCCATGTGCATCGACCAGGGCAACGTGTCCGAGCGAAACCACCAAGTCACACTCATGTCACGCATCTACTCGCAGGCACAACGCGTGGCCATCTACCTCGGGGAACCCGAGAACGACAGCGACACCGCAACAGCCTTTCTCATCGACAATGACAGCCCCGCCGGAGAGATCTCGTACGCCAAGACCAACCAGCTCCTGCATTCACTCAACTGCTTCTTCAACCGGTCGTGGTTCACCCGCGTCTGGGTCATCCAGGAGGTCCTCCTTTCGCTGGACGCCGTCGCATACTGCGGCGACAAGACCTCCGCGTGGGGCGCCATCAAGACATTCTACCAGTGGAACGTCAGCGAGAGATGGCTTGCCCGTCTCCCGTATGTGGTTGCCATATCGCAGAGGAGGCCCGACTCACACGTCAAGACAACGCGCGGCACTGCAAGGCCTCAAACCCCCGTGACAAGGTGTACGCCCTGCTTTCGCACTAAGGGCTGTACAACCTGGGGACTCCCACCGTGTTAGAGCCAAGCTACGCCGACACCGTCACCCAGGTGTTCACCAACTGCGCCGCCTCTCTCCTCGAAGCCAACGACTTTGACGTCCTATCCGCCACGCAAGGAACTACGATGCGTCTTCGGCGAGTACGGAACCACGCCTTACATGCGCTGCTCGATGCGCAAGGTGTGGAATCCCGACGAAAACGCCCAAGCAGATCACTTCCCAGGGTGGATGCTGGAAAAGTCTCCCGACACTCGCCACCTCAGGACCCAAGAGGTCACCCTCCCCGACGGAAAGAAAGCCCTCAGCCTGCAAGTAAGCGGGTTCCTCGCCGGAACGATCGCCCACCTCGGGTCGAGATTCCTCGCAGGCCAAACTACCTTCCCGCTCCAGGAATGGGCAGAACTAGCCCGTAATGCGGACGTCCCGACCATCGACAGGACGCCCAACGTGTATTCCAACTACAAGGAGGATTCCTTTGAGGAAGCCTTTGACAGGCTGCTAAGCGTGGCGAATTTCGAAAATGAAGGTCTGACCATGTTTCTCGAAGTCGAGTTTGAAGATTCGGACCGCACCGATCCGATTAATCACGGCAAATTTCGTCCCGATGACGAGACCAAGGCCAAGCCTCTAGACCGATTCAACCAGCTCGTCCACGACACCGCTGCCGCCATGCATGCCGCGGGGACGCTGGGGGACCAAGAGCCCGTCATGTACGCAGACATCCCCTTCCATCGCGCCACGAAAGAGGTTGACCCCAGCGCAGGCGCGTACGTGCGGTGTGTGTTGGCGCCGGGTTTCCTTTCATTCTTCAAGATGCTGGAAATGTCTCTGAAGACGGATAGGGTTTGCACCACTTGGTCGGAGAGGGATATACCGAGAAGAGGCCGTGGATGGAGGTGAGGGACAAACCACGGGCCGACGCCAAGACAATTGTTATCCTGTGGTTTTTCCTTCAAAATGTGGCGCGATTGCCTACATGGAACAGTTTATTGGTGTACAGCCCTTTGCCACAAACCTTTAAGCAGAACCTGGTATATAACGCCTTCCCAATGATAGTTCTATCCAATTCAAGCGGCCCCCTTTCATGCATCGAGCGAAACCGGCTGAGCCGGGATGTCATCGTTCGCACGCGTTATCGGACCCACGAACATACCGACAACCTCAGTGCTGATATGCTTGACGTCGACAATGTCCCTGGGCAGTGTTAATAACCAAACCACGACAGTAGTTCAAGCCAGTGGAAACTCACATATCCGGCCGCCCACATTCGTCCAGAAGCTCCAGATTCTTCTTTCCGTTCTCCTTGTCGCCAAATCGCACAAAGTGCAGGCTGACCTGGGTACGGCCAAGCCGTCGCCGTTGCAACTCCTCAATTAGCCGTTTGACTGGCCTCTCCACTCCGCACGCACTTCCGCTGCTTGCGTCCCCCCAGTTACCATCGGTAAACACGTAGACACTAACTGGCTTTCTCGCCAAAATGTTGAAGTTGACGCCGAACTTCCTGTAAGGCAGACGCGGAATGATGGTGTTGTCAATCAGTTTCCCGATCCGATCTTCCATCATGTCCCCTTCACCCCTATACTCGCAATTCTTTACGAGTTTTTCGAGTTTCTTCATCCGACTCGCTTTGTATATCTTTTGAGGCCGTGATGCGAAGGCGAGTTCGACCTGGTCTGGGTCTAGCCGCTGGGCTATGCATGCCAGAGCACGGAACCCCTCTGAGATTGTTTTATTGTCGTTGCGCATGCTGCGCGAGTCATCAATAAAGAAGAATTGGTCCCTTCCTCCGAGATTGTGCTCGAGGTATTCGACAAGCTCTGCGGTCGGTTGATCTACCGGCTTGCTTCGACGAAGCTCATAATGAACCTTGTCGATGTCACGAATTCGAAGGTTGCTGGCGCTGATAAAGGACGGGCTAGTTGAGTCTTGCGAGGTACCGGGTTGCTGCAGACTCACTGACGACTCTACAGACGTAGCATCGCGGTTCGTGGACTGGGAATCGTCTCGCTGCAACTGAGGTGATCCAGCCGGCACGTCAACGCCATCGGGCGTTGCAATGATCTTCGGCGGAGGACGGCGAAGTGACCCTGTGTCGACACATGGAGTTATCATGATCGGGGGCGAGGCTTGTTTGACTGTACTTGGTTTGGCCGAGAAGTAGCCTGATCTGCCGCTAGCCGATCGGCGAAGGACGCTCAATGGTCGAGACAAGGTTGACAACAATGAACTTGTCCTGGCAAACCCCCCTGGCTGCTTTCGGACGACCGGGGGTGCCGATATGGGTGTTGTGTCTACGCTCGTTGCCGGAGTGGACGACGTAGAAACCGGTCTGGGCGAGAATGGAGACGACGATGTCAGTTCGGAGGTGGCCGTCGGTATCTCTGTGACAGGCGATGCAGATGGCGATACAGGCGGCGAGGCTGTAGATCTACACCGGCTGCCCATAAACTGCTCAAACTTCTCCAAGATAACTTTGGCCTTTAGCCGGTCTTTCGGGGCTCTGACAAGCATACACTCTTCGACCCAGTTGAGTATCTCGGGAGTGACGTCGTCATTGGATACCTTGCAGCACTCCCTGAATTTCCTGTGCCGCTGTTTCACAACTGGCAACGGTTCAATGCTGTCGTGGAAGCAGCCCTCATAGCCACTGTTCTGGAATCGAGGAAGCTTTGTCGTATGGTACTCTGTACGCGACCGAAAGTAGGCGATTTGTTCTTGAAGGCCGCCAATCACCCAAGCAGTAGTGTGGCTCAGGACGGCTCCCATGGAAAAGATGTCTGCAGACGTAGTGATCATGTTCGTTCCCATGTGACGTTGGATTGTATGGTGGCAGCACTCGGGCGAGCCTGAAATAAATCGTCAGGATCAAGTGAGAGAAGCGATGGTGATTCACGGATAACTTACTGTATCGCTGGTTTCCATAGTTATCCAGGCCCATGGACCCACTGGCTCTTGCTCTTGCAGTCCTGACACGACTGTACAAGCCGAAATCGGCTATTTTGGGTGTGAAGTCATAAGGCGATCCAGAGGGGCCCTTCATGAGGAGGATGTTCTCCGGCCGGATATCTTCGTGGATGCCTTTGATGACCTCATCATCATTGTATGCCATGAGTTGGTGGATCCTGTCCAGGCCAGAGAAGACCTGGAAAATGTTCCTCCAAAACAGCACAACATCCTCGATTGTCGATGGCGCCGGACACTCGGCGAAGAACTCGCCCAGGTCTCCGCCGTCCGCATATTCCAGTATTAGACAGTATGAGCCGAGCTGCCGGAAAGAACCGTAAAACTTGACAACGTTCGGGGACGGGCGCACGCTGAGTCGGCGCAGTGCCCGGAGCTCGTTCTCGTAGTATTCTTCATGCTTTTTGCTGTGGTAGACTTTGAGGACAAACGTCTTCTTGGTTGGGCGACCTTGCTCATCCTGTATGGCCGACGTTAGCGCTGGCAAGCTGGGGATGGGAAGTGAGGTGGGGTAACGGAAGTTGAGGTGGAGGGAGGCCGGATGGTGGGGATAGCATACTGGGTCTGCAAGGTGGTTGAAGTCGTCATGGATGTCGAAGCGTTCGATGCTCGTCGTGTTGCTGTGGGCGATTTGAGCCGGAGGGTCGATAGGCAAAATGCACTCGTCGTGGCAATAGCGGTCCTGGAGCTGATCGGAACGAAAGTGCAGCGGGAAGAACTGCCACTGGTGTCCTGCTATTTGGTTGAAGACGTCGCGGAAGAACTTCTCGTCGGGCCACGCGCTTGGCGGGGAGCGCCAGGGCAGGCTTTCGTCGGATAGGTTGGGGCTGATGAACATTGGCTGGAGGTTGCGAACGGCATCGTTGTCGGAGTAGACAAGGGTGGAGAATATTCGCAGATACTGACGTCTGATGGTGCCGATGTCAAGGTCGAGGCGCTCTGGGAATGCGTGGAGCACGCGTGAAATACGCTTCGGTGTCCAGTACTCTTGGAGGGCGCTGAGAGGCACATAGTTCCTCGAGTTGCCAGCGATATCTCGGCCGATGTGTGCGGGCTTGACACTGGCGACGAACTCAGCAAACTTGCGGAACGGCTCTGGATTGACGCTCCGGGACGCCATCGGTTCGCAGCGGCGCGCGACTCACTGGTCGCGACGGCAAGTGGCGGGCGAAAGCGAGTGGGGAAGTCTTGGGTCTTTATCGGCGGGGCTTGGAGCTTTCAGCTCAGTGGCATTGGAAGTGGCCCCGCAGCGTAGGAGCAGACCCATGTCGCGAGCGAGCTGGAAGACGAAAACCTGAAGAAATCGGGTGAAGATTGCAGTGTCGGAGAATGCATTGGGGAACAGTCTGGGAAAGATGTTCGGCAGCCCTTTTGCCAGAGCCTTGTCTGATCGAGGGCGCCGGAGCTGAACGGTCTGGGATCCAGGCCCGTGCAGGGTGGGCGCTTCGCGACCGAAAAGACCAGCAATTCGCCAATTGCGCAAGGAGGGTCGCATCAAATGCCAAGCCGCCCCCAAAATCAGGCGAAGGCATCCCACACGTGACTTGACTTTATCTCACATGCCTCAGTTTACCTGGTGTTTTTACCCCTGAATTGGAAAGAACCATCAACCCACAGCATTCAATGCACGTGGCAGTCATTTTTTGGCAGAAAATGACGATACTGAACTGAAAACTCAACTTGGACATTGCAATTAGTGGATTGAATTGAAAGTGGTATTCGCGTTCATGTCGTGGTCACATTATTCCCAGGCCAGTCCTCGACTTTTCCTCCCCACTCAACATGGGATGCTGCACCGGAGGTGGTAACCCCTTTTCATCCGCGTACCCTTGGAGGCCCAGATCCCGGGCATGCCGCCTCGCCCAACGTCGCGCAACCCCGTACATCAATGCCCAGCAAGCGATGGTGATGGCCATCATGGGCAAGCAGATGGACATAAAGAGCCGGATGGCTTCACCGCGCACCAGGTAATCCGTGCCCAACGTGCCGTCATCATCCCAGCGCAACACTCCGCTGCTGAAGAACGTCTGGTTACGAGAATTGGTGGTCAGAATCCGGAAGCCTCCGCGCGATAGGAACCACATGCTTACCGCGATGAAGGTCCCCGGGAGGAATATGAGCGTGAAGATGGTGATGACGTGCATCGAAAGCGTTTCCTGCTTAGTCTTGATGGCAATCTCGTGCATCTTTTCCGTCCATTTCATCATCTCTTCGCTCGACGTCTGCGCCACCAGCTGGAACGCCTTGGACGTCTGGATGCTGGTGTGTTGGCTAAGGGATTCAAACTGAAAACACGGCACATCGTCAGACCAACATTCAGGGGACACATCAATTTCAGCGTGCAGTCAACCGCTCACCATCTGTTTGTCATTCGCCACGGTGCGAGAGAGGTCGAGGAGGCGTCGGCGATGCACTTCCATGTCGCGGAGCAAGTTGCGTGTTCGTCGAAAGAAGACTGCGATATCAGTCTTGCATTTACCCCGGTCTATCAGCGTCTTGAACGCGTGCGACGAGACCACTGTTTGATACTGTTCTTCGACTTGAGCAACCACATCTTTGCTTTGCTCCAGCGCCAAGATAGACCGGTCGATCTCGTCGCCTGTCAGGCTCAACCTCTGTAGTTCATTAAACGAGAAGCGCTCCTCGAGATCCGCCAGCCGGTTGATCAGCATGTCTGGCTCTTCGACAATGTCATCCCTTCCCTGCACGAAAGTGGATCGACTGTCGAGCCCCCCCGATGCACGCCGCAGAAAGCCTGAAAACGACCGGCTGCTGAACCGAGTTGGTGTCACCGGTGTTTGAGGTGTCGATGGCGGCTCTGGGGACTCTTCGGGGAGGCTGTCCGGTTGACTATTCCTGCTCACGGTCCCTGGCCGAGACGAAAGGGTTTGCATGGTTCCCTGTCGTGAGAGCGTCATTCTCGCGTTTCCACGTTTGGAGAAACTGCTCCCTCGACGATGGAAACTCTCAGCCAGGTCAATGGGACTCGTGACGCTCGCTACAGGAGCTACTTTGGCCCCTACCGACTGGGTGCGCAACGCCTCGTCCATACTGTCGATGTAATCGCTCCAGTACTCGACTGCCCACTCAAGCATTATAAGGTGGACTTGTAAGCTTGCTACAAACGACTGCTCGGGTGTGCGCGGTGTGTCAGCTCGCATGTGCCTGTTTTTGTTGGTCGCCTCTTTTATCCGCTTCGCCAACTCGCTGTTGCCCTTGAGGAGAATATACACTGCGCGGCCCGTTTCGAGATCCAAGGAGTGGTACAGCGACGCGTGGCGTAGCGGCCACTGGTTTCTTTCGTCCGTCAAGTCGGTTCTTTCCACTGTGAGAAGGTTGAACGCGTGCTGAATCTGGATGCCCGATCTGCCGAGATTTGGTAGTCTTAGAGATGGGGCGTTCTCATCAAGGTAGTTCTCATGTCGGAAGACGGCGTGCGTTAATGGCCTCTGACGAGCCTTGAAGGTAAAGACTAAATCCAGGAACGACGGCATAACTTGATGGTGGGTTAAAAGCAACGCGAGTTGCTCCTTGGAGCACCCCAGCGGATCTCTCGACGTCTTTGAATGCAGAAAGCTACGCCAAGTCAGTAACACCGCCGGCAGCTGGGAGAAGGGAAAAGGCGCCTCTGACATGAATCTCCACCAGGGGTCCTTCTCCTCTGGGTCCAAGAGCGTCTCGATATCCTCCACACTCTTTAGTGCTCGTCCCTTGTCAAACTCTGTCGCCGTATCATGAAGATCGCGGACAAATAGCGACTGATGGGTAGGGTGAAATAGGCCTTCCTGGTTGAGGCGTATTTGCAGAGATTTTTGCGTGTGACCAAAAGCTTCAGTCCTCAGCAGGACAGCCAAGGGATAGTCCCTCGACCGCTCGCAGCACGCAGCGAACTCGGCGGTGTTGTCGTCAATTTCGGCCATGGTTGTTGCATTGAACCAAAAACAGGTCGTTTCGAACTGAGGATAGGCGTCAATTCAATTGCGCGAAAAATGATGCTACTTCTCAAGTCGGTTGGAATATGTGGGTGGTTCAGTTAGGTTCGGTGAAGAGAGCGGTACGGACCGATCAATATCACCATGGGAAAGCGGGCGTGTTTCAATGGGCGCTGAGAACGGAGTACTGGTCCCCTCCCAGGTGGCCTCGCACCTCAAGGCGCATTTGGGATGGCGGCGCATCGGAGGCGGGGGCTGCATCAGCTGAGCCTAGCGAACTAGAGGGATCGTGCATGCCTCCTTCGTCCGCCCGAGTGGCGGGCCCCTCTTTGTACCACGAAACTCGAATTTACCGCAGTGGTGTGGCTGATCATGCAAATAAGACACGGTTGCGACAGGGGGTGGGCTATGCGTATCGCTCTCCAATTGCGTGCATTCAATCTCAGTTGTTCTTGATCACCCTTGCACAGTCCCGCCCCTGGTCCTACAGTGAGCATGCGTCGCCCACAGCACTGGAATTCCGACACCAACCCCAAAACCAATGCCAAGAGCCGACCCTTCTCTCCTACAGAAAGCCGTCATCATCATTAGACGGAAGCCTCACATGGCCGTCGATGTAGTCTTTCTGTTCCTGCAAAGAGTTAGCCGCTGCTGTCGCATTTCACCAAGTGCCCGATTACTCACCTTCGTCAGGGCTTTCGGCACCTCAAACACCCAGAACTCCCTCCCATCTTCTGACAGCTGTTCAATGGGCATCAGAACCTCAATCACCCCACAATGACAGAACGCTGCAAGACAACCCAGGGCGCCCAATCGCACTCACATTAATCTTGAAGTCCTTGTGTTTGGGAAACTGAGATTTCAGATACTCTTGGAGGAGGTCTTTTCGCAGGCGGTAGGTGTTAACCGAGTCCCAGACGGGGCTTGTTGAGCCATGGGCCATGCTTGCTCTTCCAATTCCACTTGGCGCGGATTTTTTGCAGCGAGAGTCGCCAGAATCTGCACTTCAGAATTTCCCCGCCTGGGACGGGCGTATTTATCCAGTCGTCGCCCCACGATTCGCTGCCTTTCCACAGCAGGCAGGCGGGCGGCCCTCAGAGCCTCATCGTCGCAGCGGGCTCCCTCTTGCATCAGTCATCGGCCGCCGGCCAATCTGGGCGAACCCCACCCGGCCCGCGTGCCCACCCGCCGCTGGGTGCGCAGGCACCCCATCTCCATATCCCGATCGCCAACCGAACCCTAATGAACGTCGGGTTCAAATTACAAACATCGCGGTTTGAGGAATTCACATTGGAGAATTGGATGCAAGCCAGATGAACGACCTAGAGCCTTCCAAAGGGGGTTTGCAGCATGCACAATATCTCGACCCAACTAACGATAATAACCTGATCTGGGCGGCCTGGGGCTGGGCGGCCTCCGACACTCAACCCATTGTGGCTGTGTGTGCAGGCAATTCGGAAGCCGCATGAAGTTCCAGGGCGAGGTTGGCATTGACCCCTAACCCTCGTGAATTGGCTTTGACCGCCACCTCGTTGAAGGCTAAAATTGCAGTGACTTTCTACCAACGGGATATCGCGCAATAACGCGAGTCTGGCGAGGCAAAATCAAGATCCTCCGAGTAAAACGGTTTGCTTGCAGATGTTAAAAATGGCAGACTGGAAGCTCGGGGCTTTGTATTGATTGATCTTGTCGTCTCACACAACTGGGCTTCGGTTTGGGTCCGTGCATTTGCATGCAACCAACCCTAACCCGTCAACCAGCTGTCCCTGAACAGACCACTCGGTCATCAACACCCTGAAAAAAGCCTTCCATTAGTACAGGACGATGCACGCAGGTCTTTGCAAAATGGGGGATGATCTAAACAACAAAAATCATAGCCCATCTTGACACCAACAAGGAATCTCCCGCACTGGCGAGAGGACCCTTTGTTTTGGCCGCAGTCTTCGTACTTGAGGTCAACAACCTACTCGAACACAGCGGTTTCTTGGCAGTTGGATCCAACTACAAGAGAATCGTGGCATTGCAGAAGAATCTGTGCTCAAAGGTTTTCGCTCTAGTTAGTGGCCCGGGGGCACTGTTCCGAAGCAGGTCGAAGTCAAATGCGCAAACTGAATGTCCTATGAACAGAGCAATTCCGGCGGGCGTGCCTGGCACTTGTACAATTCCACGGGCTACTCTCAAAATATACATCACAGCGTCAGTGGTTTAGTGGTAAAATCCATCGTTGCCATCGATGGGCCCCGCGTTCGATTCGCGGCTGACGCATCGATAACTCATTCAAGAGAACGATTTCTTTTTTTGCCGCTCGAACCCACATGATGATAGGCCAAAGGGAAAGTGGATCAGCCTCGGTGGGACTGGGAGATTACGAAAGGCTTGTTCTCAGTGTCCGGCTCGTCTTCAGAGTCCGCTGTCCACCCGGGGATGTCTATGAGCTTGTCGTCACCGTAAGGCTAGGTTATATCTTGGAGCAAGTCCATTACCGCTTTCAGGTTTTCCAGATGCCTTTCGGCGGTGTCGCTATAAGTGACAATGTCATCGATATATGCGCCCAGGACTTTGCTCAGCGTTCCTTGCCATTTTTTCTCCATTTTGGCGTAATGATCATCCATACGCTTGGTCAACCGAGCTCCATCATCCGTAATCGCCTTTCTAAAGCGCAATGTGTCGTCGGCCCTTGGGTACGTTGTCTGGTTCTTTGGAAGAGCAGCAGACAGCGGCCACGAGGAAACTCGCCAAACAACTTGACATCCAGGAAAGATCAACGCGAAAGCCTAGTCTGACTGAATCGGCTCAATCGTTCAGCGCTGACAGACCGGACAAGCCTGGGCCTACAACAATGCAAATATGGGCCTCAGGAGATACATCGCACATCGCACATCTCTTGCATTTGGAGAAGCCTCTTGCGATACAAGTAAGGCATCTGAGAATGCGGTCGAGGCCTCTCATGTCCTCTCATATCACAACTTATGCCTTGCTGTTTGGCGTCCACATCCTCAAGCATTCCCATACGACCCAACACGAATGCACGAGTGCAAGCAAGCGGATTCCATGTCCCCCCAAAAACTAAACCAAAATTTATAACGCCCCGAAGGGCGCACGGCAGCGGCCGGCCAAGCTAACAAACCTTCAAAAAACAAAAGAAAACACCAACCCAGCCCCATCTACTTGGAGGCAAAGCCCCCACGCACCCAACCACACAACACCCTCCCCTCCTCCACCAACCACACAACCACAGACCCCAAACCGAAAGCCCGAAGGGCGACCCTCCCCCAATCAATGACCGTGGGATTTGTGGGCCCAGGTCCCAGGAACTCAACAACAATATCAAAAATGGGCCGCGCCCGCTTGTGACCCGTGGCGCCGGGGGTCGTCGTCGTCGTCGTCATCATCATCGTCGTCGTCGTCGTCATCGTCATGGTGGCGGTGACGATGGAGATGGAGAGGGAGGGGGGTGGGCAGGTCGGCGGAGCGGAGGTGGTGACACCTGAGAAACACCTATGTTAGCGATTGGACTTAACGATCATCACGCAAAACTGGCCCAACAACGCGAATGGCCTGTGATGTGGGTGGTACGGTTGACGTACAAGTGAAGTCCGAGACCGGAAAAAACACCAAGGGGGCAAGCCCAGGGAGACGAGGGTCCCGAGACCCAGTGGCGAGGGAGAGGAGGAGGAGGAGGAGGAAAAACGCCAGCATTTTCGGCGGCGGCGGCGGAGCGGACCTGGGTGAGATCGAGGTCTTATGGTGTACAAAAAAAAACACGAACAGCAATAAAACAGCGAAGTGGTCGAAAGCTTTGGGTTTGTGTCGTCGCCAAAGAATAAGAATAAGAAGAAGGAGTTGGACCGCGGCCGGTTGAGAATTCACATTTGACATGCCACCCCCCTCTGATTTGCTCCTCCCCGTTTTTTGCATCGTTCTCCGCATAAAGTAAGACAGGCGCACCTTCTACCGGTTCGGCAGGACGGTGAGGAAAGGAGGCGACTGACGGCTCGATGTCTCGGTCCCGTCGGTATCTTCCGGCTTTTGGTGCAGTGTTGTCAAAGCTTTGGCAAAGCCGAAGTAACGAACAAGCTTCCGGAGAACACGGGAAAGCGAAAAGCTTGAAGATGTTGGGTCGTAGGGCACCGCGTGCATTTAACGCGGTGCAGGCGTCCTGCTCATCTTTCTTTCTCCTTGTCTTCCCTTCCTCCATGCTTTTCTTATGACGCGACTCGCGCCTCACCCTGCGCCACCTTCATCTGCAAATTCCCTATCGGGACCGAAAAGGTTATGGCGCGTAAGCTTCTCGATCTCCCAGAGGAGCTACTCCTTGAGATCATGAAACTTCTCCACCCCACGAGTATTCAGTGTCTTCGCCGCGCCGACCGCGTCTTTTTGCGACTTTTCTCGGACCGCTCCTTCCAGCACTGGCACCGCGACCCCTTTGATTTTCCAAAGGATAGCCCAAGCTTCTCTTGGCTGAGGGGAACTGCAACTTTCGAAAGCTTAGCGCACGATAGTGTCTTTCGCCACCTTATCCGCTCTAACATGGCACAAAAACAATGCCTACTATGCCAAATAACACGTAGCGAAAACCCCCCCAAAAAGTGGAATTGGCAAATAAGTGGCTATACTGTGAGGCATGCTCAATGCATCACCCAGCAGCCTTCTTTTCGGCGGCTGAGAGACAAAAGTATCGAGACCGGACCTGCATCGGGCACCAAGGATATGTCCGGATCTGTGAGCACGGTTCGATCACTTGGAAGGAAGTTATTAAGGCCAAATCCGACCTTCTAAAATGCGATGCAGCTGACGGGAAAGTGGTAGACCTACGAACATGTCGACATCCCAGTCATGCGCCGGCACACCACGGTATTGGAAACTCTAGGGCTGACGGTATCGAGCCCGAGGCTGATGGCACCACCGATATACAAAAGACGTACCCAACAATTCGCCTCTTCAGGAAGGGGCAGTGCGCGGTCCTACACATGCGGTGGTCGGGCCATCTTCTGCCTGAGCCCGAGCCTGGTAGATGCCTTTCTGCAGAAGATATGGCCGCCCACCTGAGAAAGTTGCGGAAGAGTGTAGGCAAGTTTCTGCTCCCCCAGGCCGCTCCCGGACAGATTCCTGAGATGAGGTGCTTCGACCCAAACAAATGTTGCTGCCTGGATTTCGGTGACAAATACCCACCCAACGCACGGTGGTCGCTTGCACCGCCGCTTAAACCACTCAAACAAAGCTCTGGGACTGGCGATGCACAGGAAGAGCAGTAGCGGTGCTGTCGAGAGGACCCGAGCCGTCGGCTGTTCCCGGTGGAACCAGCCCACTCCATGGCCGAGACGCCGAGGTACAAAAAAAGGTAGGGCCCACGCGACCAAGACATCTCTGAGCTATGCCTTCGGGACGCGGGCTGATTGGACCGTGTCGGTTGCGCCGTGTATCGCTGCAGGCCGGTGCCTTGAGGTATCCTATGACCGCTTCATATCTTGCTCTGCCGTATATCCGACATCAAGTTCCCCCGATTACTCCTGGTTTGGGCTTTAGACCCAGATTCATATGCATTACGGTGGGACAGGGAGACCAGACAAATCCTTTAGTGTCCTAATCGGAGATGCACCAACTACTACCGATACCTGGAGCGACCTGCATTCAGAAAGTGCTGCACGAGTGTGTTTGACTCTAGCTGCCTCCCTGTCAGTCACGAGAAGGGCGAATTACCAACTCCCTCGCTCGCTAAGAATGGGAAGAGACCGGGAGACGGGTTCTGGAAACGGTGTGGCCGGAAGTTAGGTGCCCTGTATGACACCACGCTTGGCATTGACCGACGACGTCGGTAAAAGACCTCAGCTGCAGGGAGTTTAGAGGTGTGACGGGAAACGAAGATGAGAATCTGCGGAGTTGACAGACCCATATCGAGTGTCTCCAGAGCTCGATGGAACAAATATCCGAGAAGGGAGATGGAGTTGATAGTAATTGGATTTCTGTCGTGTAGTAACCCGTCTTATTACTCTGACTATGAGGTTGCCGATGCGACTACACGTACTAACCCCAGGTCGAATCACAACCTCCTCTTCACCCACTCCCTCTTATAAAACCACATCAACAGACTTCTTGAGCGCCCTGGCACGCGACTATGCCCGGCCAGGCCCAGCGGCGTCATCATTCCTTGCATATCTATCCTTCAAACCCTGGTAACCTCCATAACGAGTGCAAAACGGCCGTCCCGTGCGATAGAGCCACTTAGTTGGCATGGAAGACCATTGATATCAAAGCAGTCCTTTGCCGCCAGTAACCAACCGCCTGGACTGTCCTTGTCCTGTTCGGCAACGAAATGGATATTGTGAAAGGGTGATACCGCCCACAAAATTTTGGTGGGAGCCGCGTATCCGATCCATTCTCCGCTTGTAATGTCGTTGACTGCTGCTTCGATGTTGCTCTTGAGCCAGAGGGGCCAAGAAGGTGCTAACCCAAATGCACTCATTGATCGCGCTGTGCCTTTTCCGACCCCGATCTGTTCGCCGTCAGGGAGTGGTATGTGTTGAAATAAGGGGCTGGTCAGGGGCAGGGCACTGCGGCAAGGAGCATCCGGCCTGCCAGGCTCGCCGCGTCTGGTCGTGAAGGGAACAATGATTACTATGATGAGAAGAGCAACCATGTAGCCTCCCTCCTCGGACACGCGGGAGAAGTGGTTTTGAGTTGCACTTTCGTCCGGCCCGAAGAATGTGTCGATTAGTAGCTTTGCGCCGGCTGTTTTTCCACGCACGAGCTCTTCGTGGTTCCGACCTATTTCGCCTGCCCTGCTGAGATTTCTGCTGAGCTTTCCTAGTGCTAGGCAGAAGATGACCTGGCAGGCTAGGCTGACGCGGGTTTCCTGGAGCCAGGTTGCCCAGTATTCGGGATCGGGGATGCGTGACGCGAGATTGAGCAGGGCGATCATGGCCTTTGAGTTCGTGATCGTGGTGTCTGAGATTCATTAAAAGGGTGTTCAATGCAAAGGAAAAGGTAGGTTGCTCACAGCCGAGAACCACCAAGGTGTTCAGCACACCGATGATGTTGATTGCTGACGGCGGGATTAGTGCTGGAGGCGGCCAGGGCTTATCGCGCTTGCCGGCGTGATCGACGGTAGAATTGAGGGGCCCCAGAAGCGCGGCCAGCTCATCGAGCAGAGACGGGAGGCAGGACAACGCTGTAACGAGACGAGTCCAAATTGCTCTCCCTTGGGCTAGAGCCTTTGATGCTATCTTGTCAGTGATTAACTTGCGCAGCGCCTCTTTGTCGGGGATGTGATCTGAGGTTGGGTTGCGGGCATGGTTGAGAAAACACTGCTGCACACCTCATGGAGGTAGCGACAGGTGAGGCTCAGGGAGTGCAGATCGTTGATCGGGCACCTTGAGGCGATGCTTTGGATGTCCTCCAAGGGAAGGATTCTGGTGAATTTGTCCGTGGTCAGTATTCGTCTTAGCTGTCGGAGAGAAGGATTGATGGCGAGCAAGAAACGAAAAGGGGCGGCTCCCTTATTTAGCGACGGTCTGTGCCCCCTTTTTGCATTTGTCGGGAAACGATTGGCTCCCAAATCTTTCTGTTGGCTATTCTGAACGTGGACAGTTTGGTTGCCCGGTTAGACACGACGAGGCATTTCGCTGGGTATGCAGGCTCGGGTCAAAAGAAGGGGTCCCTCTTCTCCATGTAAAAAAAATATTATCGGATTCATCACACAGCTCTGTGCCAAAAACAACAAGGCATACCTTCGCTTCTGTCATGCATCTTGCATACTCTTTACAGCTCGGCATAGTAAGCATCGCCATGGCAGTCCCTCCCCATGTAATCCTTCAAAATGTCTGCCTCAGGCTTGCTTGCGCCTGGCTCGAGCATCATAGAGCGATACCTTCGGCCTGCCTCGGGGCGCATGGGGTCTGTAGCAAAAACAGCCGAGTAAATATCGCTTGCGTATACTTTGGATCTAGAACCCCCCGTGTTAGCTCGGCGAACCAGGTGCAGCTGTGAGGTCCGAAATACGTACAGGGGGTAAGCAAAGTACCCAGCGTCATATTTCCTGAGTATATGCGGGAACCCAGCTTGTCCAAAACCCTCGTCTTCGCTCTCACCAAGGGGCAGACCCACGACATCCGTCTTAGATTCATTCCAGAGACGCGTGAGGTCCAGTTCATGGTCCGGATGGTGGCCCCTGGGAGAATGAATAGCCAAATCAAACAACGCCAGGTGCACTTCGCCTAGCATCGTATGTGCCTGGTTGACGGTTTTGGTTCGAACCAGATCCCGGATCAGGGCTTCCGGGAGCTCCATTCCGGTCTGATAGTGTCTTCCCAGTCTCTTCAAGACTTGTGGCACCCAGACCCAGTGCTCAAGCAGAAGGCTGGGTATCTCGACGAAGTCTTTGGAAAAGGGGAGAGCGTACTTGATACGGGAGACAAGATAATGAATAGCATGACCAAGTTCGTGGAACACGGTTCGCATCTCGCTGTGCAGTAGCAGGGTGGGACCTAGCATGTCATTCCAATCGTCTGTCCCACGAGAGAAGCTGCAAATTAGGGCGGACGACGGATAGTGACGTATCCCGCACGCGCTGACAAATCCTAGAGCGACCATAGATTGGTAAGCCCCTTCATACTTTCCCGGCCTGCCGAACAAGTCGAGATAGAGATATCCGAGGAAGCCAAAGCCGTTGCCGCTGTCGCCACCACCATTGTCCGTATACCAGACGGCATAAATCGTTACTTCCGGATGCCAGGTTTCCACCTCACTGGCACTCTCAAGACAGTCGAACTGCAGGCCAAAGAGATTGGACAGTATACTGAACAGCCCCTCAAGGGTGTGTTGGACTTCGAAGTGCTCGGCAATTTCCAATGTCTTAGCCGAGTAGTTGCGCTCCATAAATTTTTGGTCGTAGTAGTTCCATTCCCAAGGGTAGATGACTCCCTGCTCCTGGTTACTCCCGTCTTCGGCAGTGGGCGAGTCTTCCAACTTCAGCCGCATAAGCCTCTGCTCCTCCAGCCGGGCAACAAGTTGCAATTTCTTTCGCATGTCTTCTAGAATCTTCTTCACGCCCTCAATGCTCTCAGCCATCCTCTCTTGCATCTTCAGAACGGCGTGGCAAGTAAATCCCTGCATGTGTGCAATCTCGCCTCGCAGCATAACGATTCTCTGCAGCTCTCGACACTCTCGGGGAACCGCTGCTGTTTGGCGACGTAAAGGCGTTTCCTCATTTCCACTGACGAGGCATGGCGCATAACGGCAGCGTAATGGCTCTTCCGAAACGTGACCCACACATTGTCACCCCCGTCACCACCATTCTCGTCCGTCGCCCTCATGGTCGCAAGAACAGATGCCGGTAAGCCATCCAGATCTCTGGAAAAAGCAATCCCGTCTTCGTTTCCATCACTAAGCGTCTTCCGCGAAAGTGAAAGCAACTCGCTCAGCTCCGTACTTGCACTCAGATACCACGTACTGTCCGCCGGCGAGACATAAACGCATTCTTGGCTCTTCCTGGTCAGCAGATGCATATCCTCCGGCTCAAGCTCTTCGCCCTTGTCGACGACACCCCTGATCAGAGCGGCAATGTCTTGGCGCACAAGGTTTTCTGTGCTAGCTTGAGCAATGAGCTTTTCGGCTTTGCGCGCCGCATCGCGCACCTCGGAAATGGGTGACACAGATGCTAGGAGGACGAGGGGTTTGAGTCGGCAGTTGGCGGCATTTTCGTCGTCAATGGGGGGCACGAGGACGGATGCGAAAGTTGCTGTTGTGGGTGTGAGCGAATTGGCGAGCTCATCGCGAAGGCGGCGGGACGCGGCAAGAACAGAGACGGTCTCAGCAAGGATAAAGTCGGGAGTGATGTGACCGAAAGCAGGGGGGGATTGGGTAGGAAGTCTTGTCATATTTGGAACAGTGTCTCAAAACAGTCACGGAAAGACAAGAAGAGAATGCAATCAGGTTTGTTGGCAGGTACGGAGTTTAGCGTGCTGTGTGAATCTATTATCGCCCGTTCCTTCCCTGCTGCGCCGTACTGTTTCCTGTGCCTCCCGTCTCTACTTCTTGATGCCCGGGCCACGATAGGTTCCCCCAGAGCACGGCCTTGGCTGTCCCATTCCAAGCTCCACCTTAACTGAAACGTCCAAATTTCAGTCCTCGCCTTCGCACGTTTTGTGGCCGTGATCACGACGTGTCAAGCTCTCCACCTCCGGCTTCAAGTGCACGCTACGTGGTGGTTGGTTGGCACTGTGAAGAGTCGCAATCTACCATTCACCTACCTGACTGACCAAATCTCCCGGGACGTTATAAACATCACAACCCTCACGTTAGTTGGCTAAAGTCAGCGTACTTACTACAAGTGCGGTGGTGATTGAGGGGGTTGTGAGTTGGAAAGGGGGTAGGTAGCCTGTAAAGAGGTTGGGTAGAATTGGGTGCTATGATTGAACTGACGAAGGGGCTCCACTCGTCTTTGACCGCTGGCTATCCGTGCCCCATTCCAAACGCGATGACCCTTTGCTTTCCCCTGTGTCAGGCATTGTGGTGACAATGGAATTAAGCTCCGGCTCTGGGATACTGAAACCTCGCACACCCAGCCTCCGCAATGCTTTCTCCACAGGGACTTTCAATAGAGGCGCACAAGCTGCGATGACAATCGCCGATTCCTCGGCGCGGGACCAGATAAACATGTCGACCATCAGGTAGAGGCCGTCGGTGGACGAGAAGTCGAATTGAGACATGCAGTACAACTTGGCAATGCCAATACCACTGGCGATGAGGCATGATGCGAGGAGGAGCGAGATGAGCATCTTTTCGACGAGAGACCGCGTGAGGGAGCGGATGAGGAAGATCGGGATTAGCGCGCAGACGAGGTCGCTGAACATGGCGATGCCTGGTTGCGAGCGTGCTGTTAGCCAATGACTTACCAGGACAGGGAATGGAGAGAAGAACTCACTGATGCTCACGTAGGTGAACGACCACACCTGTGACGGCGTGAGACACTGCGTCTGTTTGATGTCAATCTTGCGCGAGATGGCCGAGTGGCATTGGGCCAGCTGCACGACGCAGTACACTATCATGACCAGTGCCTGCAGGACGATGGTTGTCCACAGAGCCAGCCTCCATCGCCGCGCGGTCGCTACCTGCAGCAGCAGACATGCAATCGAGATGCGCGCAAACCCCGTCGATATTGTGCTGAAGATGAAGGTGAGAAAAGCGTAGAGCCCGATCTTCCCGACGCTGCTCGCTGCGAGATACACGGCGTGTTTTCCAAAGCCGTTGGCCACAGCGGCTATCGTCAGGCCGGCTGTTACGCACTTGGATGCCTGTGCAAGACCGTGTTAAGATGTGGACTCCTTTCGCCAACCACCGCCGATAGGGCCATACCAGGGAGATGCTTATCATGTAGTCCGTCACTGTGAGGGCGTACTTGGGAGTCAGGCGTGACACCAGTCGCACGACGAAGATGACAACAGCTACCACGTGCAGCGTGCAGACCGAGGCGAGGAGCGCCGGCCCCTTGTTGTCGCTTGCCGGAGGATGCTGGCCGCCGTCCATGCTAGTCTGGAGTCGGTCATTCCTGATAAACAAGTGTTGCGACGATTCGATGATCGTGAAGATGGAGAGCGCTAGCGAGCGGGCGAAAAGACGGGGGGCGCGAGGGGATAGCGCCCTTTTGCATCTGCGTCCCGGTGGGATGGGCGGGTGAACAGGATTGCATGTTCCGCCGGTCCATGCTCCAAAGAGACAGGGGCCGGTATCCCTGGAGCCCACCGAGTCAGGAAAAACAAGGATGGAGTCTAATTGGTACCACGCCCCCGGAACCGGTGAGCCGAGTCTCGGACAAGGGCTGCGGCTGAGACCCAAGCAAGAATGACGCCACCAACTTCCCCTCTTGCTTCGGGTTTTGGTTGCAGGCCAAGACTCGGCCTGCTCGGGGTTCTTCTACAGCTTGAGAGTATCCCCGAGATGGCTGCCTGCACTAGGAGAAAATGTTTCTTGTGGGATAGAAAGGGGAAATCATCGTGCGCCTGACACCAACCAGATATCCACAATTCTAGCCCGTCATCGTATTTGGGGTTCGTATTCGGGGATGTTGGGGAGGGGGTCTGAGGGGACTTTCGCTCGCTATCAGACCATCGTCTCGACCCTCTCCGGCCTTCTCCTAAACCGACTGTGCTGCATCCCCTCATCTCCCCCACCAGACATCTTTCGCACTTCGCGCGGGCTTTTCCGTCTTGCCTCTTCCATTTCTTGCCTTCTCCGCGATATCTTTGCCATCGATATGTGGTTCCTCCTCTTCACTTTGCCGCCTTCCAGGGGAGACGACTTCCAGAAATGGCGTACCCCGCTGTACTCGGCAGCATATGCAAGCGGGACGTGAAAGCAAAAATCGAGCACCGTTCTGACCCACGGGCTGAATGCAATCGAGACCGAGACGGTGACGACGACGGCCGAGAGTATGACTGTTGAGGTTAGGCCATGCCTCGGAAGATGGCGGAGAGTAAGGAGGTACTTACACATGTACGTGACCTGCTGGTTCAGGGACATCCACGCATCCCCTGTAATGTCCGAGTTGTTCATGCCGAAAAAGGTTGCAAAGAAGCCCAACGGCAGCTGTTACACGGTTAGGACCCCCTTGACCATGACGCAGCCACAAAGGACCCAGTTATCTAATGGATGGAATGCACTTACGAAAAAGATGGTCACCAAAGTAAACGCCATGATCGCCCTCCCCTGTTTGACACTTTCATCCGCTCTCCTCAGCGCAGCCTTCGCCTCGACAATACTCGCTTGCTGCTGCTTCAGCCCTAACAGGCCCTCGAGTTGCCTGCACGTGCGTAGCGCTGATTCCTCCAAATCCTGCAGCTCTGCTTGTCGATTGTCAATCAACTCTAGTAGGATATCCGCCGCTTGTACTGCCTCATCAAACTGTGTCGGTTGCTTTACTGCCTTTCTTGTGACAGCCGGAGTCTCTGCCCTCTCATCCTGATCCGAGTCAAGTTGGAATGATTGCGAAAGAGAAGCAAGCAACGACCGCAACACGTCTCTCTCGTACCGGACATCGCCGGAAAGAAGCCCCAAGTGACGACGGTAATCCTTGACAACTTGGTTCTGCTGCGCAAATACACGACGCATCATTTTGAGCTCCTCGGCAATGTCTTGGGCTTCGCGGAGTAGGGTGCCTTCGGGATTGATGTCGAGGTATTTCTGGTTGGAGGGCTGGGAGAGGGATTCGACGAAGGTGTTGAGCGTGCGAGAGTGCAAAGCCGTGTTGCGCCAGAAGCCGTCGTAGGCGATGGTTGTGAGTTCAGTCTGGTGGCTGTCAGGGGCTGGGCTGGGTTAAAGAAATGGAACAGCGGGGCTTACCACGTTGCCAATGGCCGAGCCAAAGATGTCGATTACTTCTGGACGTTGGTCGAGGGGCTTGGTGCGGTCAAAGAAGACACGGGAGCATTGGTCGATTATGAGGAGAGCTGTTTCTGTCAGATGAGTGTCCCACGCGAAGATCATCATTTGGTGACATACCCAGATGGTGAATCGACTTCACATTTGGGTTATTCGACACGTGCTCCCTCAGACACTTGTGAACCCCCGACGGATCAGGCTTATTTCGCCCCCATCTCCTGGGAAACGACGTGATAATTGTATGATCGTCCAAAATCCAGAGCCAGAGCTGATCAACCATCACAACCCTTGTGTTCCGGCTGTGGAAGCTTCGTCCAGCTCTCGTCTCTCTGTAAACAACCTGGTCTCTATCCCTAGCAGAGGTGTCGTCTAGCGTTAAGAAGTAATACTGGTCAAGGGTACGTCGGATGTGGAGAGGGGGGTCGTTATGCAAGTTCTCGCGCAGTAGTTGCTCATCGGCCTCATAATCCATGGCGTCAGCCACTCGGGCGAGGTTGATCAAATACTGGCCCAAAGCTGACCGTCTCGGTCTCTCCGAGGATCCGACAGTCTTGGTGTGCCAACTCTTTGATCGGTCGGCCTTCTTCTGCATGACTGTCACCACATCGATTTCAGTCTTTCGAGCTGATCTTGACCGGGTTCCGGGGGCATCCTTGATGGCTTGGACCATACTGGCCCTGCGACTGTCGGTTTCCCAGTGGAGATAGGGGAGCTACGGGTGTTAGGCTTTCGGTGCTGATCTGATAAGGGGTATGACGTACAAACAGGGCAAGATTGTTCCCCGTCTTGGGACTCTGGGCTTCATGAGGTTGGGCTGTTGTCCCGCAAGTCGCTGTTTCGGAGGAAGAGTCTGCCGGTTACGAGATTAGCTCGGATGAACACAAAGGCTGGTGATAGGCGAACTCACCACGAGGCACGACAGAGCAGCGAGACCTCATGTGTCTCGCATGCACCGGCGCTTTGCTCCCGCTTCCATGCAGCTGACCACGCCAGAACTCGCGGCACAGCAGCCTCTCAGCTCGAGTCATTTTTGACTGTTGTTTGTAGTCGTCGTGAACAATGTCGGGCTCATTATAAAATCTCGCCATTGCTTGCTGCGTCACTTCAGCCAAAGTCTCTTCGAGGGGGCCAAAACCCAGGAATACAATACCTCAATCCAGCTCATGTTGTTTGCCGGGAAGTGAAAGTAACGGAGGTAGCTCCCCTCGTTTTTCGACAACGGATTGTCTTCATCATGCTGAAGCAACTGGTGCACCGATATCTTCTGGTTTGGAAACTTGCCAATGTAGTTGATGTGATTGGAAGAGTCGCCGACCCACCCTGTTCCATCATCTGTTGGTCGAAAATACATGGCGCATGCCTTGAATCCGTGATCCGGCTCCGGATCACTTGGCTGGCGTCCAGGAACATCCTCGCTGTGGCGCTCTTCTTTGTCCGAAGACTCCCAATTAATCTTCAGCCGGCGGAGGAGGGCCAGATCTCTCTCGCGGTGCTCATAGTGAGCCTTCTCCAGGTTCTCTTCAAGATAGTCATCGATATTTTCGGCCACTTCGTTTCTCCAGGCGCGTTGCGACTCTCTCAATGCGTCAAACATGTGCCTTTTGTCATCATACGCCTCAAATCGGAGACGCGTTTCTTCGATACGGTCAATCTCATGCTGAACGCGGCGGTGTTTCGCAGGATCTAAATTCTTCAGTTGTCTCATGAACTCATCGCGGTTGTTGACCCTGATGCTGAGAAAGGTATTTGGCGCGTCGCGACAATGCTTCCATGGCTCCCGGGCGTATCTTTTGGCGTATTCTGGAGTGTTGCTCTGCGGAACAATCTTTGCAAACTGAACGTCGATATGAATGTCCGTCAGGGGTTCAGCCTGCGCGTTGTGCGCCGCGCCGTTGTTGTCAGGGTCCATGTTCGCGATCTTGTCAACTTGAATTGCCGAGAACGTGATCTTGAGCTGGATCTGAAGAGGGGATAAACATGTTTTATTTAACCAATTGCACAAGTCAACCTCGATGTCCGAGCGCTGCAGTTGTGGGAAATAGGACAAGTGAACGCCATTGGCCACAGGGACCCACTCTCCATGATGCAGCCTGACTGAAGAAGCAATTAGTGGAGATTGGTGGTTGCCATTGGTGGCGGTTGTCCCAATCGTGGTTCATGTTGAGTGTGGCTGAGCCTGCGTCTACGGGGATGAAGCGCGAACCACGAATTGGGCCATCCTGAACCTGCAGCCCTCAAGCGCACCGCCTCCCTCAGGCTGTGTTTGTCTGTTGCAGGGGCGAATGGCGTTCGGAATCTGGAAGGTTGCATCGATGCTGTAGGTCTGTCGGCTTTTCTGATCGTAATGTCGTGAACAGCACCCTACAGCGTCAATGTACTGACGCCATGCCTCGAGGGATTCGAGACGCCCCGAGTTGTAGCCATGTCGGATCATGTATCCAACACCACGATCTCTCCTTGTGAGCCGATATCCACCACGTAGTCTTCTACTGTATTTTCTTCGTGGGTCACCTGGCTGCTCTCCAGGGACTTTCTGACAACTGCATTTCTGACTCGCCTCTTCACGGCAGCCTCAAGGCTGCGCGCGCCAGTGTCTGCGTGGTAGTCTTTGCTCGCAAGGTTCCTGCACAATGCCGTCTCCTGACGGAATCTCAAGTTGATGGCACCGATGAGCTGGCTCTGTTGAATTGCCTTTGGCTGCTTCATGGAGGTGACAAGGTCGAGGAGGTACTTGTGAGCGATGACAGCTTGCTCATCAGGGGTGAATGGAAGAAACGGGATGACAGAAGATACTCGTCCAGCAAAGGGATACTGGGACGGTGTTAGATCATTCATTCTCACAGAACAAAGAAATTTAGGGCACGTCCCCCAAATTTGGCTTCCAGGACATGGGCCAGGCGGTCTTGTAAACCGGCGGTTACCGTATGAGCAGCCTCCTAGGATGTACCGCTGACTGAGATTGAGGTGCTCGCTCAGTTGCCGATAAATAGCCTCGATGAACCAAGCTTGGTTGCGGGCTGGGGGTAAAGGACTCATCCTGCCGTAGCTATTCTTCGTCTAGGAAAGGAATGAGCAGCTTTCGGGGTATCACAGAGGTGTCGGCGCCAAGGGATACAAGAGTCTTGACAAGTAAGGTCGTATCTTCCCTCTTTTTCTGGCCCAGGAGGATTACGAACGCAATCAGAGGTACTATGGAGGGATGGAGATAGGCGTCGATGTTGCCCCCTTTTGCCACCCACACCCGGAGGATGTCGGCATCGTTGCTGTCGGCAATGAAGAATATTAGATTTATACCCTCAATCAGTTGGTTTATGGCCTCTGAGAGCCGATCGTCTTCGATGTGGGAGAGGTATTGCCTCAATGCTCGGGGTGATAGGTGGCCCCGCCGAAGGAGGCAAAGCAGCCGGATGATATCAAGCTTTCCTCCGACCGACTCGCTGGGGTTGAACTTCCGCGATGCCCTTGGGTCTCGCAAAGAAGGCAACACAAGCCACGATGGGATAGTATCGAGCTCTGGAGACGGTCCGAACTCTGCCGTAGCCCCTTTTACTTCAGCCGGGGTCGTACTTGGGGTGGGGGCCGCGGTTCCAGACGTAGTGGCGTTGGAATCTTTGCGACTGTGAGCACCTCCTTCGAGTTCACTCCTGCCCACTGGGCGCTTCGCACTACTATAGATCGGTGGAAGAACGTATTCACAGTTTTGACGTTGGGTAGATCTGACCTGGTCTGTCCATGTCATCATTTTCTGCCTCCGAAGATGGAACGGGCTGAAGCCCGTCATCCAGACTCCACCCGCCGGCGGAATACTTGTCTCCCTGACGTTTATCGAGTTCTAACAGGCGATCAGTACGACAGCATACTCGGGGTTGGTGGATGTGCCTACCAGGCAAATCTTCACTGCGCGCTGTCTGCGGAGCCTTTGGATGAGAGTTTTCGGTTTTGGCTTTCGGGGGTCGCACCGTAAACCACGGATCGGACTGGGACAAAGTCAGTTGGGGGCGACAGCAAAACACACAACAGTGACTGTGGGGTCGCACAAGACATAATATCGTCGACTCGACGATGTTGTCGCACACCTGGCCGAATCAGCGTCAACTCGTCTCCACCTCACGCCTCCTTCCGACGGCTCACCTTGAGCGCTGCGGTGGCCTGGTCTGCAGGGCACCCGTCGCTTGAACGACCCGTACCACAGCGTCCCAGAGAGGCCCATTTGGCTCGTACACTACAGTCATCGTATTCCTGGATTGCTTGTGTTGCGAATTGGCGTGGAATGGAAGCCGCGGTGAAGTGACGTGGGAGAAACGTGAATGTGCCCGCGAATGCGCCCGCAGGTGCCTGCCTGCAGCTGAGGTGTCCAGTGGCGCTGGTCGGGCAACTCCGACAGCAGGTGCGGCCCATGCATTCTTGCCAAGCCCCCCAGACACACCGCCAATGTTCGGCGAGTCTGCCCCTTCAACGACGCCTGCATTCAAGCCCGCAAATTCTAAGAAATCACGGTAGTTTGGTATTTTCGAGCAAATGCATAGTCATATGGGGAAATTGTATTTCACACGCTATTCTACTGCCGCGAGTGCACCTACGTCACCTGGCTTATGGGCAGCTATCGGCTTGCATCGGCATGGCCTCGATGTACTCCGCTGTGACATCGCCGCGAACCTGCCCTTTGTACTCCAACTTGAATGCGATCATGGTGCCAAAGGCCATGACGAGATTGAAATTGATCCGGAAGTACTTCTCTCCAGCTGGCGATCTCAGTTTCGGAAACTCGCTTTTGTTGATCGCCGAAAAGTCTAGTCGCAGGATCGCTAGCATACGACAGTCTGATTCCCATGAGCTCAATCCCATCATGAACGAGTTGGAGGGGAATTCAGGGGTGGGACTTACCGAGATCCTTGAATGGTGGCCCCTCTGCCCCCTCGTCGCCATCGACGTATGCCCAGAGCTCGATTTGCACATTTTTCAGGGAGTTGTGCAGGCCAAAGTTCCTGTAAAATGGGAACGCCACAGTTTTCGTATTGTCGAACTCTTCGCCCTGTATTGAGATGGCAGGTAAGAAACACTGATGTCAAGATGCATGATACTGGACACGCACGAATAAGAGGGAGTGACATTTACCTTTTTAACATACCACGACATTCGGTTGCCGCATTTGTAAACTCCCTCGAATGCATCCCACTGCCTTAGGTGGGCAGACATTTCAGCAGGGCCCCTTTAAATTCATCAAGCAAATCCTTACCTGTGGCTACGGGCGAATGCAGCAAGTGGTCCATCTCCCTCATGTTTTTCGGGGTCCCACACTTCTCGGAAGACAACACCATAATGAGCCCTGATCTTCCTCGTCTTCACCATCGTGCGCAGTAGTGCGCCGTGGACAACAGCAGACCACCTAGGTTCGTCAACAACAAAAACTCACATCAATAAGGAAATCCACAATGAAAGACTCACGCATCAGGCGGCTGAACCACCTCGCATGTCGGGAACTGCTTCTCTATGCGCTCCCGACTGCTATTAGGCACGGCCAAGCACATATTGTACAGCTTCTGAAACGTGAAGGGGCAGATCGGAGCCGTCTTGTCAAAGATGCGAGAAACACACCTGCCGAGGCCAAAAAAAGGGCGACCGGACGGCTGGGGCGGCTGTTGCGCGAGCTTGGAGTTGAATTGAGCTGATAGGTAGCGGTGGAGAATTTTAGAAATATCCATACTGGCCGACGACAGTGCCTCGAGTCTGACAACCCAGTTTTACCTCAACCCCTGAAATCGAACAAAATACAATGAAAAACACATCACCACTTGAAATCCGAGCACCAATTGCTGCACGAAGCCTCTCCCCAATATCCCCACCACTCCTTGCCCTCAGCATACCAGCAATAGTCACTCCCCATCATGTCTACACATATGTCAGTCTTTCTCCTTTGAAACAAGATATCCAGATAGTCAGGCAGATACTCACTCCTATTCCCCCCCCTCCCTTCAATCCGCCCATAAGCCCACTGCAGGCCATACATCTGCCAAATCGTCGACGACGCCGCACCAATCCAGCCACGGTGACCATCCAGCTGGAAGTACTGCTCCTGGCCGTTCTCCATATTGAAGACAGCAAAGTTGGTGTTGGTGTTGCGGTGGTCCCGGATGCGCAGCTCCTCGACCTCGTACGAGTCGTCCTCGCAGCCGTGGCCGGGAGAGCACGTCAGCTTGGGGTAGTAGTAGTGCTGTGCGGAGATGCGGCACTCGGCTCCGTTGGGGGGGCTGAATCGCGCGCGCTTGGAGAGGGGGGTGTCGGCGTAGGCGGGGTTGGGGATTGTGTGGTTGGTGGCGGGGTCGAGTATGAACTTGTTGGACCAGTAGGTCGCTTGGTCTTTGAGGACGTCGGGCGAGACCTTGTTGGACGAGGTGCCGTCCTGGGTGGCTGTTGGGGCAGCGGCGGCGGGGGCGAAGAGGGCGAGGGAGCCCATGACCAGAGCGGTGGTGATGGTGCGGAGGACGGCCATGGTAGCGGTGGTGGAGAAGTATCGGTCTTTGTCTTGAGAGAGTGAGGATAAGTTGAGGTGGATAGGATGGTGGAATTTGATTGTCAACACTGGGGATGGCGGTTGTCCATTTATAAGAAAACAATCTGCGTCGGAACATCGTTCGTTGCGATTCCAACCTTCCCCTCATAAGTCGACTAAGACACTAGCATCACATTTCCAATTAGCGGGGACGTCTTTCCTGCCGTGGCGTAAGCAGCTGAGCACGAAAAACTCAGATTTGGGAGCCTGTCTCGTATTGCAACCCGATAGAGGCGCCAAGAAACGATACTACCACTCTGACTGTAGCGAAGACGGCGAGCCGTATCTTGACCCCGTATAGTACGAGGAGGTGGAATGCTGAGGAAAGTGCTGCATGACTCTAATCTCGCTGCCTAGGTCTCGGCTGTCTGACAGCTTGTCGTTGCATCGTGCAATTGTTAGGTAGTTGGGGAAAAAGGGGGTTACATGTAAGACTATTAGCGTGTAAACTCCGTGTTGACAAATACCTGTACCGGTGCTGGTGATTGGCTCGCATTCACTACGGTTCTAATTTTGAGAAACGAGCGCCGGTTCTGGAATTAACTTACTAAGGTACCACTAACAGTACTACCCCCTGGCTGACAAAAGTACACAAGCGAGACTAGCAAGTTTCTCGCTTGCTACGAATACCTGCACCGGACATGTGTGATTGAGAGTTATGGCTGCCCGGATTCCTGTTTGCTAACGAAGGAGAAACTACTAATACCCCCCAGGGTCGGGTTGGCTGCCCCTGTTCGGGTGGGGCTATTATCCGTGGTAAGCACCCGGAATGCCCGCGCCATCGGTGCTTCTTTCCTGAGTTCGGTGTTGCGGTCCGCACATTAAAGGTCTCGGCACCCGACACTTCCTCGCCTTTCCGGGCCACCACGGTTCTTTGTTGCATTAGCAAGCCTGAAAAGGGCAATATGAGGGCCCTGCCCGCCGACACTAGAAACAATCGTTTCGCTCGTCGTTTGGATTTATTTTCGGCAACTCAGTGCAGTCACTCTACAAGCCCGCCCTCGCAGCTCATGAGCGTCTCTGTCTCGTCCAGTGACATTGGCTACATCCCATCGCAACGCCCTCCACGTCCTTGCCCGAAACTCGCGCATCGCCGCAATTTCGGCTCCGGATTGATTCCAGCAGCAGCTCCGCTGGTTAGGGCCATCACCTGGGGGCGCATGCGATCGATGCAGCCCTCTTTCTCCCAACAATCTGCCGATGGCCTTTGCAATCGGTGTTGATGGGCCGGGATGAGAAAAGTAGATCAGCGGTCAGGCGGCCACGACGATACCGGCCCGGGCTAAACTCAAAGCAAAGCGCTCTGCATTGACCGCTTGCTCCTGGGGTTGGGTGCCCTGAAAAGGTCTGCCAAGCGATTACCAGTGCATGCCGCCATCACGAGAGCAGTTACAACGCCGACGGCGTACAAATCACAATCGCGCGCCAAGTTCCCTGCCGAGGCAACACAACAACGGAAGGGAGCTGCATACACGCGGAGCTGCCCAGCGTCTAGATAGACGCGACGGCGCGGGACACTGGGGTCCAACCAACCCCCTCTTCCCGCTCGCCGTGCTGCATCGTCTTCATTTTCTTCGCATCCCGCTCCGTACAGCGCACTGTTTCTGCCCCGAACAAACACCTCTGTTACTGCGTAGCTGCAGCGGCGAAAGCAACGCAATTCCTGTGTAGCGCCGATCAAGAGGCGCAAGGTGTAAGATGTCGGGCCAAGACGCCATTGAATTCGTATGTCAATTTTTTAGGTTTCACGCGTGTCACGGGTGAAAGCAGCATGCCTCCATTCCGTACCCCGCTCCTGCCCGGCCCGTCCCGTCCCCGCTAATCAAGCCCCCCGCCAGGACCCCGGTGTGGTTGGCGACCTCAACGACGCCAGCGTTGGTGGAGACGCTAGCAGGTGAGTTCCACTGTGCTTCATCCTTCGTACGCCAAGGCCAGCCAAGACAGGTGCTGACGCGCCCATTTCACGAAGCTTCCGCGAGTCGACTTCTTCCATAACGTCGAGCATTTACGAATACCGCACCATCCATGGGCGCACCTATCAATCGTCCAAGACCACTGAGTACTGGGCCCCGACCGACAACCAGCACGTCGAGGGCAACGATGTCGCTCACCAATATACCCTCATGCTCATGGACAACAAGCTGTATGCGCCCCCGATCGAAAACCCAATGAAGATCCTCGATGTGGGCACCGGCACTGGCATCTGGGCCATGTAAGTCGTGACCCCCTTTCACTGCTTGTACGATTTGAGCACTCACAGACCTGGCAGCGACATGGCCGACGAGTTCCCCGAGGCAGAGGTGATCGGGACCGACATCTCGGCCGTCCAGCCCAGCTGGCTGCCCGCAAACTGTTCGTTCCAGATCGACGACGCACAGCTGGATTGGACGTTCAAGGACAACACATTCGACTTCATCCACGCCCGCAATCTCTTTGGCGGCATTGACGACTGGCAGAAGCTCTACAAGCAAGCTTTCGCCGCTCTCAAACCCGGCGGCTGGTTTCAGAGCGTCGAAATCGATCTCGAGACGAGGTCCGAGAACCCCCGCGTCCACAACAACCCCAACCACGTCTTCAAGACCTGGTGCCACCTCTTTTGGACAGCCGGCGAGAGGACGGGCCGCACCTTCAAGATTGCGCGCGATGGCCGGATGACCAAGTACTTGGAGGAAGCTGGCTTCACCGACTTGCACCACCAGGCGTGGAAGGTGCCCATCGGAGGCTGGGCCCAAGATCCTAAGCTGAAGCGCGTGGGCCAGTACAACGGCCTGTACATCGATCTGTCGCTTGACGGATTTGCCGTGTTTCCGGTCGGCCAGATTCTGGGGTGGACGCTCGAGGAGGTTGACGCGCTGGTGAACAACATGCGGAGGGAGCTAGAGGACCCGAAGTCGCTTCCTTATTACAACTTGTAAGTGAATTACACCCTTTTTCTTCCCCGCTTGGATGCTAAAGTTACAATCATCCAGACATTTGGTGTATGGCCGCAAACCGGAATAGGCCAGGTAGGTCACCAAACCCGGTCGAGTGGGTGTGGTTGGAGTGATGCATCGGATGGCCTTGGAGTACAAACATTGGAATTTTCTCGTTCATCTGGAACTACTAAGTACTAGTTCAATTAGAGTTGCCAGCCCGCTGCCTGCCTCGCCTCCCCAGGTTGTTTACAACTCGTCATCACCTCTACGAACTTGAAATGCCAGTACCACCACCAAATACAGCACTCCAATCGGCCACCCCCCTGAAGCGTACACCCAGAGCAGACAGTATCCGGAGGTGGCAGCAGTATCTCTCACCCACTCACTTCGGCCCAAATATTATACGCGTGCGCTGGTTGCTGTGGACACTCGCCGAGATGAGGTAGCTCCAGGGAATGTGCTGAAAGAGTGCAAGTTACGGTACCAAGATGCTCTTGAGCAGCTTGCAGTGTTGGCAATGGATTGATTGGAGGGTCAGGTGGGAGACAGTCCTAGGAGGGAGCCGGAATAATTTTCTCATATTGACTGACATTTCCTAGGCAACAACACTCTAGCGAAACGGGCTAGATAGGACGACGATAGTAAAAGGAGGCACAGCCGCGTGCACAAAGTCCTGATAAACATCCAAAAATCTTAGGCCTCGGGCCCCGTCACGGCCTCACCATACTTTAGCCAGTCCTCAAACGACCCATCATACAATTTCACATTCTCATAGCCCAGCACGTTGCTCAGGGCGTAGACCCACGTGGTGGCCAGCATACCGACCCAGCAGTACACTATAACCTCGCCCTTGTGCTTTCCCACAGGCGAGGTTCCCACGGCAGCCTCGAACAGGTCCTGCAGGTCCCCGGCCGGCTTCCAAAACCCCGCCGTGTTCCAGATGGTGTTGCCCGGGAGCGATATGGCCGACGGAATGTGGCCGGCGCGGTAGTCGGCAGCGCCGCGCGCATCGATGATGACGACGCCCTCGGCCGCCTTGCCGATGCGGGCGCGGACATCGACGCGCTCGATGAGGAAGGACATGTCGGTCTTGCTGGGGATGCTGGACTGTTTCGGAAGGGGCTTGGCAGCGGCGACGACGGTCGAGACGGGGAGCTTTGCGGCTGCCCAGGCGGGGTAGCCGCCGTCGAGGATGGTGAGCTTCCTGATGGCGAAGCCGGCGTAGCGGAGCGTCGCGGCGGCGCGGGTGGCCATGGCCATGTGCAGGGGTAGCGTCGTCGCGTCGGGGACAAAGACGACCAAGCGGTCGGTGCCGAGGCCGTTCTCGCTCAAAGTCTTGGCGATGACCTCGGCGGAGGGAATGATGAGCGTTTCGTTTTCAGGGCCCTTGGAAGTCCATAGCGCGGTCCCCTGGTAGGGCAGGCTGATGGAAGCCGGGACGTGGCCGGCCGTGTAGGCCTGGCTCTCCCGCAGGTCAACCACGATCACGCTGGGATTGTTGAGATTTTCGCTGAGCCACGTGGTCGACACGACGGCCGGCAACCGTGGTGAGGGTTCATCCTCGTGAGCTGACGCAGAGCGGATGGTGGAGAGGAGGGAGGCCATAAGAGAAACAAATCGCCAGGGCATGATCATGTTGATAAGCCTGTATACGGGTAGCTTTTCTAGGGGCAAGGCGTGATGAAGCGCTTCTTCTTGTTTTTGTTTCTCGTTCTTCTCGCCTTCCATCATTCATCGCAGCTGGCGCAGAATGGGGTTAAATATCCGCTCAAGCAATAGCCAAGCGGCTTCCACTGCTGCGCAGTATTGAGCAAGTTATGCCCATTTCAAAAAAGACCGAGTTAATCTACTCACTCGGATGTCAACTCTGCGGTTAAAAGTAACGTGCAGCTTGAACATTCCGGGTCAGCTATGAATTCATTGGGCCTTCCACACAAGTTGGCGCGCCAGGATCCCAGGGCCGCCACTCGGATGCACTGCATCGGTCCTTGGTACATATATCATATAAATAAAACATGAATTGAGCAAATTCCAGGGCACGCTCTCTTTTGTTGTTATTAAGGCTGTCTGCACGAGGTCAGGCGGGTTGTTTCGCAACCCGCTGGCAATAGGGACTCTGCTTATGTGGCACTGGTCGGCGGTCGGGAATCAATTATATCGGAAGAACTAGTGATGGGTGGGGAATGAGTTTAGCGTTAAGGTTAAAGGATGTTGGTTGTTGTTCTGATTATGTGAGTGATTGCCCGTCCGGTAGCATTTGTGTTCGAAATCACCTCGGATCACCAAATTTCGTACCCCCAGATTCGTCTCAGACAAGCAGGCTGTTTTTTTAGTGAGCATGTCATTCATCGATTCTAGCGATATCCTGTTTTCCTTCCTTACCATGTCTGCCGAGTCACGAGTCACTCCGAGCTGTCGGCCATTAAACAACTAACAAACTTTCTCTACTATTTATCTGCCTTTGCTTTCGAACTAGTAGTACTGCACCAAATCCCACAAATTCCCATACAAATCCTTCCACACGGCTACCTTCCCATACGTCTCGTTCTTGGGCGGTCTCACCCATTCCACCCCCGCTAATGTGAACCGCTCAAAGTCCCTCTCGAAATTATCGGTTGCGAGAAACAAGAACACCCGGCCTCCAGTTTGGTTCCCGATGAAAGCTTCCTGCTCTGCGTTGCTAGGGCGTGCTAGGAGGATGGTGGCTCCGTGGTATTGATATACGTTGGGATTTAAAGGGACTGGATTCGCTGAACCAGAGGGATCCTGATTTGAACAGGAAGTTGAGACAGGAAGTGGAGGCAGAGGCGGCCGAATCGTGACCCAACGCTTTTGCTGTTCGGGGATTACAGTGTCCTCGACAACGAAAAAGCCAAGCTTGCTGAAGAATGCAATGGCTTCGTCATAGTCGCGGACGAGGAGTGAGACGTGTGCGAGGTAGGGCATGTTGGGTTGGGTGGAAAGATAGTGCGAGAGAAGGTAGTGGCTGCACTGAATGAGACGTTAGCTACATGCTTGTTTTTCTTTTCCTTGGCTTTGCGGTTGCACACAATTACGGGTCACGTACAAGAAACTGAAGGTTGGTTGAGGAGTGGCGGGGTACAACGTACGTAAGCTCGGGCCAACTCGCTCCGATTTCGTTGAGAGGCTCTTGAAGTATTGACGAGTTAACGAGGTTGCTGAAGCGGTTGGAATGGCTCATTCAGGACGGAAAATGATGGTTTCATATCTTCGATTTCTCGGTGGTCTTGCGACATGGGTCCAGCACTGAATTCTCCCGTTATCGAACGCATACGCATCTTGATGAAGGTCTGGTGTGCAGTAACGCCAGAAATTATTTATTAGATAAATTATTAAAAATATTAATTATATAATTTTATTTATTATAATTATAAATTATGAAGACTTTAACTTTAACAGAACACATACAGGACACTATACAGGACGCCACAGGACTTAACACAGGACTTACAAGTGGTGATTAATGTCATTCTATCGTTAATATACTAGGATTCATTAGCTATTAACATATATAACTACCCTCCACCCCAATCCCTTCCATAACTACCTCACCCTCTTTACACTTATAAGCCAATTACTAACCTTGAAAACCAGTCTAACACTTTGATCCTATTCTTCTAGTTCCGCTAGGGCACACTTCCGTGATTGAAAGGAGACATGGAGGTTACCTATCGTACCCTTAGCGTCCCGGAAAACGCCGAGCGTGGCAGGACATCACCAGCGAGGATGCGTCCGATGTCAGTGTTGGATAGATCGGCAGAAGGATGGCGGATCTGTTCAAAAAGCGCAAGAAAGAAGGGAATGGCATCAGGGCCGAATGCGCTTGTCTCCCGGTTCCCCATCTGAACCGCCCCTTCCTCGTGTTCAGCGGGGTACGGGGCTCCCAACATCTTGCACACGTCGGTGTAGTCGTCGTAGGTGCGGAGGTAGAGCTGGCCCGCAAACAGGAGCAGCGTCAGCACCAAGGCACGCGGTGCATGCCATCCGATGGGTGGAGCGGGCGTCGCGTACAGCAGCAAGTCCTCGGTCGAGCGCGTGGCCAAGCAAGTGCGTGGCGCAAACAGGTGAAGCCGGGCGACGGTGCTGCCGGCGCGGAAGGTCGGCATCAGGATGTTGGCCTCCCAGGAGCTCAGCACCATGGCAGTGAGGGTGGCGGCGCCTTCTCGTCCTCGTCCTCCTCCTCTTCCTCCTCCTTCTTCTTCTCCCGCATGGGTGGTGGGTGCTGTAGCGATCCATTGCACGGGGCGCTGGTAAGCGTTCAATGCGCCGCCGCCAGTCGCGTCGGCGGGCAGGTTGACAGTGCGGGCAAAATCAGCCGATGCGAAAAGGTGGAGGTCGGGTGGCCAGACCAAGTCCCCGAGGAGGCCAGCGATAATGCTGCTGCTGCTGCTGGCAAGGGTGTCAAAGAGGGGCATGAAAGCCAGCGAGCCACGTTTGATTGTACCGGTCGCGACAAAGGCCTCGACATCCTCGTGGAGCGAGGGCTGTAGGGGCTCGGCAGGCGAGAGGGGTGCCTTGGAGTGCCCATGCTCAAACTCGACGAGGAGCTCGCGTTCCTGCTCCTCTTCGAGGGCGAGGGCATGGTGTTGGCTGCCGGCCGCCTCGGGGGAGCGTTCGAATTGCGCTAAAACCAGCGTCATCTCGTTCTGCCAGCTGCCCGGAAACGCCGCTGGAAGCTTTCTACGGTAATGGTAGCGCTCTCGCAGCGTCAGCGCTTCGCTCTCGAGGAACTGCGCCGCCATCTTGCCGCTCAGTTGATAGCAGTTCCCCTTGTCGGCATGGTCCCAGAGCAGCTGCTGCTGCTCTTGTCGCAGGCCTTGGGCTGCCCACGTAGGCGTGAGACGGCGAGCTTCGTGCCAGGTCTCACTGATGGACCAAGCGAGCACATCCATCACGTCGATTTTGCCGTCCGGGCGAATGCCGCGCAGCGCTGTGATCTTGTGCCTGATCTCGGTCGGCATAAAGAAGACAACCGACTGACCACGGCCTAGTTCCCGCATCCGCATGCACGCTGCATCTCTCTTTGTCAGCTTCAAGTTTTTTTGGAGTTTTTTTTTTTTTTTTTTCC
>Ga0247780_1000431_pt1 | contig 40050 bp, 34 predicted proteins | sample UWRJL079202R5_FD_179927 | JGI IMG/M metagenome (GOLD analysis project Ga0247780, IMG submission 179927) | Plant litter microbial communities from Arlington Agricultural Research Station in Wisconsin, United States - UWRJ-L079-202R-5 | ecosystem: Environmental > Terrestrial > Plant litter >...
ATCGCTTTTCGCCAAAAGCGAGCCCCCACCGCATGCCAAGACAGTGTTTTCCGGGACGCTTTCCCGTTTTTGGCAGCACTTTTCGCCTGAAAAACGGGAAGCTGCCCACCACCCCTGACCCCCCCCTGGAGCCAATGTACCAAGCTAATGCAAGCCGCGGCTAACTGCAAGAAGCCAGAAAACTGGGCCGTGATGGCCAAATACTGCCGTTTTTTGGAGTTTTGGCGAATACTCAAATCTCGCTTTTCAGGGGCCTCTTTTCGCGAAAAGTGGCCAAAATTGGCGACAGGGCCCTAATCCACACAGTAAGAAGTAACAAGAATGTGAGTGAACACGCAAGGACGTCGTAAAGCTAGCCAGTAATGTGTTTTCTATAAAGATTTGCTCCTAAATAAAATAACCTTCTAACTAACAAGCCTCTTATAACGACTTTATTTATTCTAGCAGCTAAACTGGCCGCCTATACGTTCTTAAAGACTACTATCCATAACATTAAGGAGGCGCGTTAACCTAAAACTTAATTAGCAGTTTGTGAAATTATACATCTAGATAAGCCTTAAAGCGCGCGTTAGTTTGCCTTACGCCTTTATAACGGCTTAAAGAAGTAATTTAAAGATTTATTCCAAATAAGTAAGATGACCTTTAAAACCCTCCTTTATTAGCTAAGGATTAATAAGGGCCTTTATAAAACGCAGTACCAGACTGTTAAGTAAAAGCTTATAATAATACTGTACATCCTTAATTATAAATGTGTGACGACCCTGCAGGCCGTCACTTAGGCCGGGGTGGCCCGACGAATCCCCCGCAGAAGGAACAGTGCAAAGGGACAGTGCACACCACCCAGGCGCACTAGGCCAGGGGTGTAAAGACCCGAAGCCCCTACGACCAATAAGGTGCTGCTCACAGCATGCTAAGTGCTCGCATCGCGAGCAGGAGAAACCTCACGAGCAGAACACTCGCGCAGTACAGAGTACTCACATAATAAGCACTCGCAGCATTATAAGTAAGGTACAAAATACCTCCTAATTAGTTAGTATAGATAGCTATAGTTATACCTATAACTACTATAAGGGACTCTAGTTCCTTACACTAATATTTAATTATTCATTTATATCCTACTATTCAGACTTACCTCTGTACATTATAGTGATAACAACCTACAGTAACATTAAACCCCCCTGTCTAAAAATACTAGCTTAATAAGCCGTCTTTAGAACACCCCTTACCTATTAGCGTCTTACTATACGTTCTATCTTAACCTGCACTAGTCCTCTCGAGGCTTATATTAGGTACAGGTTGTAATACGATACTAACGTCCCAGTTCTGAACGCTATTTATTAAATTCCTAGATATTACCTCTTTCCCACTAACATATCGACCTCCAGAAAAGGAAAGGAGGTTAAAGAGGCGTAAACCCAGCCTTAACTCCTTATTATTAATAAGTTAGCTACACGCCTTGAAAACTTAAACCTTAACTAGTAAAGACTAGTTAAAGAACTTAATAAGACCTTCCCTAGAGATACTAAAAGCTGTATTGGTCTTATCGAGAAACTTTAAGCTCGACTCGACACTATTAAGCTAGAGAATAACGACCTTAAGGGTTCGTAGAAGAAACAAGTGAAGTTTCCCCTACTATCGCGCTTTAAAGGAGACTCTACGCAACTAAAGTCCTAGGTAGCCTAGCTTTAGAGTTATATTACTTACTATAATAAGCAGTTCTTCGAAAAAGAAGGAAAAGTCAGATTCGCCAGAGCCTTACTAAATAAAGTAACTGCTTATTAATATAAACCCTACGTAAGAATAATTAATAACCTCTCTATAAATAGAGCGCGTAAAGAGGCCCTTAAGACTTAGGCCCTTTTCGACAACTTCGACATCTTTATTAACCAACTCCGGACTAAGTTTAAAGAACTAGACGCCCTTAGGCGGGCTGAACAGCGGCTTATAACCTTAAGGTAAACGTCTTCAGTCTTTAAGTTCTCTATACGCTTTAAACTAAAAGCAACAAAGACTAAGCTTAGCTAAGAGACCTTAGTAATGCTATTCTAGAGCAGTCTAAAGGAGCACGTCACTAGAGACCTTTACTAGAAGAACCGACTGGACTGTCTTCAGAAGTTAGTCGAGATAGCTATTAAAGTTAATAACTGGTACTATAATTACTATTATCGAAAGAACTTCTAAAAGGAACAGACCCTTTACTAGCTAAACAAACTAAAGAAAGGGAACCAGTCGACCGCGACAGGTCATTACCCTAGACTAATGGACATTAGCATAGTGAATCGTCAGAATTAACCTAACCGCGATAAACCCTAGCGATAATAGTAACAGAGGCAGTATAAAGACCTAGTATAGGTTTAATACTTTAACTGTGATAAGAAAAGACATATAGTATAACAGTATCTGTCACTAAAGTAAGTCGGTTAAAAACCTGTTCTAGAAGGAGGGAAGAATATAAGGTTTAACTCTAAAGATATCTATATTAGGATAGCAGGTAACAAAGAAGACTATATCTAGATAGATAAGTGTAACTTAAAAGACAAGGAAGAAAAAGAAGAACCCTAAGACGTAATATATCCAGTCCTTAAAGGTATCTTAAAAGAGTTAGCCACGGAGGTGCAGGTTACAAAAGACTAACTTTAAGGGGGAAACTCGGAATTACTAAAGGTATAGGTTACGGAAAACCAACTCCAGGAAGAAATGTTTCGATTAGCTGTTACAGGCTTTAAAAATCTTACTCTATAAGCTTAGGAACTAAGGAAGTCTAAGAAAGATCCCAACTTAGAAATCACCAGAATAGTAAAGGGAGTCGAAGAACTAGCTCTCTAAGTTACCTAAACAGTAAAGTAAGCCTTAAAAGGCGAAAGAGAGTAAGCTAAGAGAATCGAACTAGAGAGATAGAAGTTCTTCTTAACAGTGCCTCCCAAAACTTTTAAACACTTTAAGCACGTTAAGTAAATCAGCACCCTTACCTCCTTAGAAAAAGGATAGCTTAGATAGCTATCCCGCACTAAAGCTAGTATACCTTAGACCGGTACTTTAAAGGTCCCCTGAGAAGGCATAAAGTAAACACACTAACAAAGGGTCTAAAAGCTAAAGGAGAAACACTAAGAGTTAATAAATAAAATAAAGGACCTGTAAGTCAAAGGCCTTACTGTAACGTTTAAGGATAAAGTAGTGGAAATTAAGTTAAAACTTTATAATAGAGTTTGCTTTACTAATTAGCTTAAATATCAACTCGTTAAGGAAGACTACCTTATAGAAGAATAAGTTAGGTTACTGTTACTTAAGTTCTAAGAAGAAGTTTAAGAGAAACAATATATATAGAGGTAAATGGAAGAAGAGAAAGAAGAAAACATTACTTCCCCTATTCTGTACTTTATAACTGCAGTACTAGCAGTTAACATCAATTACCCCAGTTATAAAGATATACTGTAAATCGATTACATATATAACAACTACACCTTTAACCAACATTATAAGCCTAAGGCCCTTTATAACCACTTCCTTAGTATATAAAGACAGGACTACGCTGTTATAAAAGTAAAGTTAGAACCAGCTTATTACTAAGTTTCCTACTTCCTAATAAGAGAGTCTAGTAATAAGTAGAAAGTTACTATAATTAACTAGGCTCCCACTATATACTAGCAAGGAGGGGTATTTAATAACTGCCCAGTCGTAACGTGCTTATTACACCTTAACGGAAAAGCTAAAGAGTAGCAGAAACAAGAAGATTACTAACGGATTTAAAAGTAAAAAGATATTACTACAATCCAGTCCCGTAAAGCGTACTATCGACTTATCAAAGACTTCAGGAACATCGTACTATTCGAAGTTAACTAGACGTTAAAGCGTGAAAACCTAAGAAAGGTAAATCGCCAGGTCTACTAAAGTTACTTATTTTTCCAGAAAGAATTAGGAAAAGGCTACAGGCCCTCTAAAAGGGCCGGAAACCAGTAGTTCACTAATTAGCAAAAACCCTAAGAAGAAGAAGAGGCACTTAAAGGTTAGGCCAGATAAGACCTTAAAGACAGATAATTACTATAACTTAAATATTAAAAGAGTATAAGCACTATTCCGTCAGTATCGATATAACAGACAGAAAAGGGAGGCCGTTTAGGGTAAGAGTAGTAATTAATAGTAGAAGTACTTCTAACCTAATGCACCCCTTACTAGTTAACTAAAGGAAACTCCTTAATAAAGAGTATAAAAAGGTTATTCCCATTCGAAATGGAGAAGGAGGCTTATACTAGTACAATAACAGCAAAGTCACCTACTACTTACCACTCCTAATTAAAGTGAACAGGGATAAATAATAAGTGGACTTTAACATTATACTAATTACAGGTTATAATATAATCTTAAGTCTACTTTAGCTGGAAAAGTACAACCCTATAATTAACTAAAGGAGTGGCTACCTTACCTTCGGCAAGTCCCCTAACTGTAATTACCGTTTGGAGAAAACTAAGAAGATACCAAACTGTTTTAGAGATACACGAAGCACTTAAAAGCACACTGAACCTTCAAAACTAAGTACGGTTTAGATTAGGTTTACTAAAACAGTTAAAGGACTAAGAGGTTTACTACATTACTTAAATAACGATTTAGAAAGTAAAAAGAAGTTAAAAGCTAATCTACAGATAAGTAAAGAAATTAATTTATTTAAAGTACCTGCTAAGTACAGAAAGTTTACCTTATTTCAAAAAAAGATACCGTAACTACTAGACTACGGACTATAAGACTATAAAATTAAGTTAAAGCTAGGAGCGAAGCTTTATAACTTCCAGCCTTACTACTTAAACCCCTAGTAAGCTGAGGCCCTGCAGGAATATATCGATAAGAACCTAAGGAATAGGTTTATTATGGAGTCCCAGTCCTTAGTAAGGTATCTAATGCTATTCGTCTTAAGGAAAGGAGACGGTAAGCTACGTATAGTCGTTAACTACCAAACGTTAAATGAGGATATAATTAAGAATTACTACTTATTGCTACTTATTACGGAGATGTAAAAGCGGATTACTAAGGTAAACTAGTTCTCTAGCCTTAACTTCCTTATAGGATTTAACTACGTTAGAATAAAGGAAGAGGACGAGTATAAAACAGTGTTTTAAACTCGCAACAGGCATTACCAGTACCGTATCATGCCGATAAGATTAACAAATACCCTTACGACTTTTTAAGGCCTTATTAACAGTGTTCTCTGCCCTTTCCTTGATAAGTTTGTCTTTATATATTTAAACGACGTTTTAGTTTACTCTGAAACTTTAAAAGAATACCGAAAACATATGCGATAAGTTCTAACAGCTCTTAAAAAAGCGAAACTGATAGTAAACTTAAAAAAGAGCTACTTCTACGTTTAGGAACTAAACTATTTAAGGTTTAGAGTAACCCCTAGAAGGCTCGAAATACAACTAGAGAAGACAGAGGCAATTAGGGATTAGCCTACTCCGAAGAACCAGAAAGAGTTATAAGCCTTTATCAGCTTTGCGAACTTCTATCGCTATTTTATTAAGTACTTTACGAAAATCGCAAAACTACTATATAAGCTTACAGGAGAAGGCAAACTGTTTAAGTAAACTAGTAAACAGCAGAAGGCGTTTAAGGACCTTAAGTACACTTTCGTCACAACACTAGTCTTAACCCTCCCTGATTTCTCAAAACCTTTCCAAATCGAAACAGACTCCTTAGAGTTCGTAATTAGCAGAGAACTTAGCTAAGTCCAGGACAATAGGAAACGCCACCCAGTTACCTTCTTATCAAAAGGAATCCACAGCCTAGCCTTACAATATCTAATCTACGATAAGGAACTAATGGCAATTATTTAGTGCTTTACCAAGTGGGTACTATATCTAAGCGGTATAGAAGAACCAGTCTAAGTCTTTTCGGACTATAATAACCTCTAGTACTTCCTGACAAAGGAACTTAACTTACAGTAAGTACAATAGGCAGAGTTAATAGCCCCGTTCTACTTCCAGATTCAGATTCACTATATTAAAAGAAAAGATAATAAGTAAGCTGATGCTCTTAATTAAAGATAAGACTATAAAGATGCTAATCTAGTCCTGGTCCCTGTTACTATATTTAATAAAATAAAGAACAGCACATTAGAATATACGCTATAAGTGTTAAATAACTAAATATTAAAATAAACTATTAATGTTTATATAAACTTATAAACAGAGTATAACATTCATTAGCAATAACAGGACTTCTAAGTAAAAAGGCTAACGGAAGGAACCTGCAAATACAAATACCCCTTAGGAGACTTCTTAAGGCACGTGCAAGACTGTAAGAAGGAGTACCTAATGCATCTAAATTATAACAAAACTGGTTATCAGCTAGAACAGCTACTAGAAGGCGTAAATGGCATGCTTAAACCAGGAGCAAAGCTCTAATACTAAGAGAAACTATATATTTATAACTTAGACAAACGAAAAGAGTATATCCAACAGGTCCACAAGTCTCGACTTAAAGGACATATAAGCTAAGCTAAAACTCTTACATAAGCCCAGTAAGCGTACGCCTTCCCAGGAATAAAGAAGCTAATTAAGGAAATAGTTAATAACTGTAACATTTATTAATAAAAGTAGAATTAACACTATAAGCCTTATAGACTTCTTAAACCGTTTCCTGTACTATAGATACTATAGAGTTCAATCTTACTTAACTTTATTACTGGGATCCCAGAATCTAGGGACCCTGCTACAGGAGTTACCTATAATCAGATCCTTATAGTGGTCGACAGATTAACAAAGTGGGCTTACTTTTTACTAACCTTAAAGGACATAACCGTAAAATAATTTACTTATGTCTTCAAGAAAGAAATAATCTCGTAATACCTTTAGCCAGATAATATCGTTACAGATCGAGATAAGCTGATCGTGTCGAAGTTCTAATAAGGGCTAATGCAGAGAATAAGTATAAAAAGCAAGCTTTCGACAGCTTTCCACCTACAGACAGATAGCTAAATAGAGTAAGTTAATCAGATACTTATAACGTATCTTTAAGCTTACATCAACTTCAAATAAGATAATTAGCTTAAGCTGTTACTAACAGTATAAATAGCTTATAATATAACGCTAGTTAAGTCGACAGGTATATTACCGTTCTTTATTAATTACAGTAAGGAGCTTAAGCTCTATTAAAGCCTGCCTACCAGTACCCCCCAAGCTACAGTCCACACAGACCAGATGCAAGAGCTATATAACTACCTGCAAGCTAAACTCGAGTTTACACACAAACGAATAAAGAAGTTTACTAATAAATACTAAACTAAGTAACTAGTATTTAAGAAAGAACTCCACTACAATAGTAGATAAGTTAAGAGACCGACTTTTTAGGAGGGGGACTATATCTACCTTTTTTCACAAAACCTACATTCGAAACGGCCTAGTAAGAAGCTTAACTTTAAAAAGTATAGACTATTCCGAATTAAGAAAAAAGTCACTACTTCTAATTATAAACTAGACTTACCTACTAGCATAAAGGTGCGGATTAAGGTTTTTCATATCTTACTTCTAGAACCTGCCTTAAAGGGAGTTCTACTGGAAAAGAAGATCGAGATCGATACCGATAAGGATAAGTATAACGTTAAGGAAGTTATAGATTTACAAAAGGGAGGAAACACGTTTAAATATCTTATTAAATAGTTAAACTATAGCCCTAAGAGTAACTTGTAAGAGCTAGTTAAAAATCTTAAGTACTTAGACTTAATTATAAAGTTCTACTAAAAGAATCTAAACTGACTAAAACTAACGATAAGAACTAGAAATAAGATAAGATCTGATATTTAAATTACTATACTAAAGAGTAAGACTACTATAGGACTTAAAGCCCGAGAAGCGGCAGGAAACTCCTTAGTAAGTACAGAAGGACATTTGTCAGAACCTTAACTAGGGTTGCAAGGACCTTAGACCCAATAAGGAGGCCAGGCCTCTGGAGCCTCTAATAAGCTCTATACGAAAATAAGTGCTGACAGGGAAAGAAGTTAGTAAAAGAAAAAGTCGCTAAAAACTCTTATAAGAGGTTAAGCCTATAACCTCTTACTAAAAAAGACAGTTATAAACTAAGTTATAAAGCGACCGCCCGCTACGGAGACCCTGCTAGAAAGTTTCCCTAATTAAAAGACTTTACGTCGTTAGGAGGGGCGTTTAGCTTAGCCTCCTTACTTTCTTAAAACTCTAATAACTCCACTTTACGACTAAACGCTTTTACAGCTTAGTCCTTAAGGCAGGACTGCTACTTATAAAGGTACACTAAGCGCACTGACACTTTTTGAAGCTTAGTAGTGGCCTTGTAGAGCTGCTAAGCAGCAGACTTAACTTGTAAGTTAAGACTCTGCTTTTTAATAAGAAGGGCCTTTAACTTCGCCTTACTAACATTAAAAGCGTCACACTAGGAAGGTTAGTGCCTCTTTAAACAGTAATTGTAACTGTCGGACTGGTTTAAAACCTAATAAACAAGTGGAGGGTTAGTAGACTTGTAAAAAGAATAAAGGGACATTTCGTTACTAAACGTATATATGTAAGCTGTAAGGTTTAGACAGTAGTTAATGCTTTTACCCCGTTCCTGTTTTAAGACTTAGGAGTTAAACACTTGTTATATAGTGAAATGGTGAAAAGAGAAGCTTACCTCTTGAGTTCTTTGTGGGAAAAGAACGTTGAAGAGGGGGAATTGTGTGACGACCTTGCAGGCCGTTACTTAAGTTAAGGTAACCTGACAAATCCCCTGCAGAAGGAACAGTGCGAAGGGACAGTACATACCACCTAGGTGTACTAGGCCAGGGGTGTAAAGACCTAAAGCCCTTACGACTAATAAGGTACTGCTTACAGCATACCGAGTGCTTATATCGCAAGTAGGAGAAACCTTACGAGTAGAACGCTTACGCGGTGTAGAGTGTTTGCATAACGAGCACTTACAGCACTATAAGTAAGGTACGAAATACCTTCCAGTTAATTAGTATAGATAGCTATAGTTGTGCCCACAACCACCGTAAGGGACTCTAGTTCCTTACGCTAATATTCAATTATTCATTTATGTCCTACTGTTCAGACTCACCTCTGTGCATTATAGTGATAACGACCTACAGTGACATTGAACCCCCCCGTCTAGGAGTGCTAGCTTAACAAGCCGTCTTCGGAACGCCCCTTACCTGTTAGCGTCCTGCTATATGTTCTGTCTTAACCTGCGCTAGTCCTCTCGAGGCCTATGTCGGGTGCAGGTTGTAATAAAATGTAATTAATGTGTTGTTACTTATAAGTTTAATATAACGTAAAGCTTAATCTTTAAAATAATAACGACAGTCCTCCTAATACTTATATCTCTTTATAAGGCGTTTATACAGCTTCCTGAGGACGATTAGCTTAATCCGGCTATTAAGCTTAACCTAAAAACGTTAGTGTTTAACAGTTATATAAGCGTAATTAATAGCATTTATATTAAGGTATATATTAAAGCCTTAAAGTAACTGTGTTAGTTTAACTATAAAGGTGTAATATCTTAAAACGTATTTATAACGATATAATAAGACCTCTCCTTTAATTATATATTTACTAACGTTAAGGGCTTAATAAACGATACGACTTTATTAGTATAGGTGTGTAGTTACTTTTTTTAAATACTATTAAATCGATATTACGTTAATGATGCTGGTTTTAACACACATATTAATGTTATATTTCCTTTTCTAAACGTCTGGTATTATCTATAAGATTAAAGGAATAATTAAAACCTGCTTATTATGTAAAAAGAGCTGTATAATCTTAAGTATTTACGTATCTGTACTGTTATAAAGAGGGTATTTAGCTTAATAAAGAGGAGGTTTATTATAATTAAAGATATACTGTTAGAGTATAGTTTAGAGAAATAAGTGTAGATTATATACACTGTTATAAGTTTTTATAACTTTATTCTTACGTAATTAGAAGAGGGAGCTTTAATGTTAGAGGAATAAAAATCCATCGCTTACACTGTTAAGAGGGCTAGTTAATAAATAGTAAGATTATTATAAGAAGTTTATTAGCGTTATATAACTTTATTATAGTAATAATATAGTAATTATAGGTTAAGAAGAAGATAATAGTAATAATAGTAATGGTGGGAGTCTGAAGATAGTAGGGAAAATAAAGGGGTAGAATTTTTTTTTACTAATTAAACCTTAACCCTTTCTAAGTCCTTTTTTCCACACCTTTATATAATGAGCTTTAAGTGCTAGTCCTGCTTTTAAATAAACCGTTACCTTTATAAAGTTCTTATAAAGGTATTTTAAATAATTAAATAAGTTGTTAATCTTTAAAATTAAGCCGTATTGCCTTTTAATATCCTTTATTACTACAGTAATATTATTAGCGTTAACGGCTTTAAAAGCTGTAACTATCCTTACTGCCTTAATAAGACCTTCTACTAATTACGATACCTTAGTCTGCTTCCCTTTCCCTTTTTATACCTGGTGTGGGATGAGTATTACTAGCTCTGGCTGAATAACAGTAAGTGTATGGTAATAATAAGTATTAAGATTAGTATTGTGATTATAGTGTTAAGTGTTACTTAATAGTTTAACCTAGGGTGTGTTTAGTGGTGACGGTAGTAAGTTTAACTAATCTTTTTCCCTAATATTATTATTACTTTAATTATCTTCCTCTCCTTTTATATCTTTATTATTACCTTTATTATCACTATTTTTAAACGTATTATTAGATGTATTTAGGTCTTAATTTATCTCCTTTTAAGCTTCCTAATTATATATGTTAAGAATGTCTGTAAGTTTTATAATTAAGCCACCTATAAACCTTTCTATTATAAAGACTTCTATATATACTTAATAATTACCGATTAGCTTAGTAGCGATAGATCTCTTTACCTTAGGATAGGAGGCTTAGAATTGCTTTTATACTACATTAGATATATTAGGAAGACTGTCTTCTGTAAAAGAGGTCTTAAAACTTATCAGTTTTATTAACTCCCGTTACTTTTTCCTTTTAGTGTAGTATTTAACTACGATATATTTAGTATTAATAAAACCTTTCTTTAACTATATCGCTTACACCTACTTTAACGTATACTGTTAAGCTTTTTTAAATCTTACCTTTTTTACTAAAAAGAAGCCTTTATAAGTATAATAACGGAATTAAAGTATTAATTAGGCGACTTCCTAAGCACCTTAGGTTACTGGTAATCTTTATTATAATTTAGCCTGTAAGGGTGGAGGAGGTATGTTGTGATTCCTCTTCCTTATTTTAGGATTTTAGGCTGCGCTTCTTTTAAGGGCGCGCTTTTGCGGAAGTAATGAGGTTACTAGCTTAATATCCCCTACCTGTAATAATTAAATATTAGGAATTATATAGGTGACTGTCTGCTCCCTGGGTGTGAACCCTTTACCTAATATAGGTGTTCCTAGCGATAGTGTTATTTATAAGGGCGGTAAAGGCTTATTGTTATCATTATTGGAATTATCGTTAGAACGCTTAGAATCGTCGGAATCGCTTTTAAAGTTAGAGCGTGATGGGCCCGGTGAGTCTTCGAAGAATCGGTCGTGGTATGGCTGGCTGGATTTCAGAATGGTTAAACTGTCCATTAGGGATGCCATTCTCGTCGTTTTAACTGGTGAAACGTAACAATTAGCATTCTACGAAGACTGGAGAGAATGGCGCCGACCACAAACACACGATTAAGCGATGAACAACAAAGGCGGTGAGTCTACTTGGGCTTGGCCCTTCGGCTTGGCAATCTACTCTCTTTACGGCTAGTCAGACTAACCAGGGCTCTATGCAGTACATCTTGGCGTAAGCGCTAGCAACAGGGGTTGCAAAGTAGCTCCTTTTCGCGAAAACTGGCGAATACTGGGCCAGTTTTCGCGAGAAGATCAGACCCTAATCCTAGTGCCCCTGATCAGCCGAACCCCGACTTTGCCCTGATCGACCTTGGCATCGCCTCTGGAGAGTGGGCCAACAAGTACGAGATTGACGACGGCAGCATCATTCCCATCGACTCCATCGCCCTCGGCGAGGAGATTTACCGCGATTCTGGCCGCGCGGGCATAATCCTTGGGCCTCGGCAACTCGTCGCCGGCACGCTGATACCTCGCCTTGACGGCGGCCTAGAGATTTGCGGTCTGGCAATACGGACAAACGTCATTCGGTTGACAGAGCCAATTAGTAAGTCCGCCCTCGTTATCGCTCATCGACCGCTCTCACGTTTCTCTAACACTTTACCCCTCCACAGGTCGGGGCTCATCCGGGGCCTGGGTAGTTCGTGACAGCACCCTGCTTGGAATGATAATAGCGGGTTACGAAAACGAGCCCTTTGCACACATGATCCCGATTGATCAGCTGGTCTCGGATATTTGCAGCACGGTTCCTGGGGCGTCGCCTGGAGGGATCAGTTTGCCTCATAACCCTTTCATTGAAGGAACGGTGGCTGCCAAGAAACAATGGCCTCCGTGCGAGCAAGAGGGGAATGCTCGAAATGTTGGTCACGATGAGGAAGTTGACAACGAGTCGCAAGGATCCGTCAGCCAGAAGTCCACGGATGAAGCCTCAGCCGCACAAAACCCCCAGCACTATCGCTTGCGTCGGTTGTCGGTACTCGCCGGCATCGGGGCGGTCATCGTGCTCGCTATGATCGTCAAACTCGGCGCACTAGAATGGCACAACTCGAGAAATGCCAAAGTTGGCCACCTTCAACAGGGCATTGCCACAGAGCATCTAGGAGGCCGGGGTTCGCGGACTGCAGCCTCTACCAGTCCCAGTGCCAACTATGCTTCACCCAGTCCCATACCGAATGGCTCGATGGTGACATTGAACCAGCTGCTTGCTTCTCGACTACTACTTCCCGCAAGCCTTAGTCTCGATCCCAAAAATCCTCACGCGAGGTCTAGACGAGGAGGGTGGCTTGAATTCCCAGACGAAACGCACAGCATGGCGTCAAGTCAACAGATTTCCCCTCGGTCCAGGGTGCGACGACTTGTCCTAGGAGGTGCACAGTCCTTTTCAAACATTTCCAGCCATACCTTCAACAGCTACCTTTATTACGGGCCAGCCAGTGGCTCGTCAATCATGTTCGATTTGAGACCTTGGAAGGACCCCTTCGATACCTACGACTGTCCAGCAATATGCGGTAACCGTTATGCAATAGATTTCAACACTACCAGCACTTCTCTGTCTGTCATTGCAACATGGCTCTTTCCTCTTGCGATCCTCCTCAGCCTTCCATTTGAGACGGTGCCTGGCAAGACACTCAGATCGACAGTATCGGCCATTATAAGCTGGTTTGGGTCACCACAGACGGCGCTAATGGCGCTCTTTTTCAACTCATACACATTGATCCAGGCCCAGCTCTTGGTCGACAACGAAGAGCCCAACCAGGCTTGGACCGACGCACTTTACGTGCTCTCCTGTTTCAACCAACTCGAACTCAACACCAAGGAAGAGCAACGACGCGATATGTTAACCACCATGTTCTACGGTCTGTTTCGACCTCTAGGTGCCATGGACGCAGAGGAGTGCCCGGACATGGAACTGACACGCCAACTGCTGTACAGTCTTGCTTCCCAGATGCGTGTTCTGCGCCGGTGGGGGATCATTCCGATAATATTCAGTCTTGGCGGCTTCTTCTTGGCATTCGGGTTGTCACTGTCACTGGCATTCAGCGACCTCGGGGATGAACACCAGCCGGCAACCATGTTATCTCTGGGGTTACTCTTCGCTTGGGTGCCTATCCTTGTCGTCTTCTCGGTCGTCCATAGGGACCCCATTTCCTCGGAACGGTCGGCGTACGTCCCCCTAATTACATTTCCTGAGCTTGACCCCTTTCGCGTACGCTAACAGGTTGTTACTCACAGGGAATTGATATCAAGATGGATACACAATGTTGACGCTGTACGCGAATGGGCGACTCAGGGGTCGCCCTCGCAGGTTCCCATCAAGTGGTGGCAGACAGAGCTACAACCACACCCTCGTCACGTCAATGGTGCAACTGGTATCATTGGTCTCCACCGTGCCACGCGATGTCTCGACAACGACTTCTTTTCGGCCGTCACGGCAGAGATAGGCTACAAGTCCGCTCGGACGATCTGCCCTATCCGCCAGTACGACCAACTCGCCAACAAGGCAAGTTACCGACTTGCACACAGCTCGCGTTCCTGGCCGTGGATTGTCACATCACTTGCTGCCGAAGCCATCGTTCTCCTTGGACTATCGCTCGCCTCACTCACAGTAGTTTACGGACCCTGGTCTTACAAGAAGTTTGATGTTCTGCCCCTGAGCTACCTCATATACGGCATACTCAGTTCCATGTCCTGGTATATCACCGCTTGTCCATGGGGACGACGTCGTCTCGGAAAGACACCTACTCGTATCCTCAATTTCGTGTCGTTGGCGTGGCTCGCCTTCACATGCGCTATTGTACTTGAAGTAAGTCTATTGAGCGCCTCACACGAGTTCTTGATCCTACAAGATGCGCAAGCTAACACTGACCCTCCCAGCCTTCTGCGATGCGTTTCGTGTGCAATAACGGATGCAGACTCTTCCCAACCTACGGTGTGCGTTGGGGTGGTTACGCGGATTACATGGACTTTCTAGATTTCACGTTTTACCGCGACCTCAGCTTCCAGCACACCCTGTATTACCGCTTGGTGATAGCTGGAATAGGATTGCTGGCACCCCTATTGTCGGTGGGAGTTGCGCTACAGTGGCATCGAAAGCTTCAGCCACTGTTCGAGGTCCAGCGGTTAGAACTTAGGCGGCCGTGGATGAGGATGGATACTCAGTGGCTAATGTGATGCTTTGATGCATTCTAGGTATATCTCACCGGATGTTGTTCTGTTCAAGGAACTGAATGAAAGCCCTAGGACTAAATCGGAGTAAAAAAGCCCTGTTAACACTAAATGTTCTGGCAGACAATGGATCCCAGAGAAGGTCAGTCTGCTTCCAGTCTTCATGGTGGGCCTCCACAGAATCGCGAGATTTCGAGTCAAAGCAGATAGGTATCAATCGCGCCGTAGATAGCCTAATGAGAGCATGTTGCTTGTAGATAGTAGTACTTTCTGCCAGAACTCTTATGAATCTCTAGTCTATATTAGGTTTGTAGTTAGTATCAGACTTTGGTTAGAATCGAATATCTCCTGAGTTATTCAGCCTGGGCATCCAGGCGATAGGAATCACATATCCGTACATCAACCTCCTCTTATCCACAGCCTCATCCCCGCCATCTTTGCTCTCGCCGCTTCGTTCTGGAAATAGGCTGGAATAACCTCTTCTTCGCCGAAGTGCCTGCGGTTTTGCTCCGGTCCGCGAATGGGGCTCATGAACTTCCTGACCGGGTGAAGTGCGTGATATTTTATGCGGCGTTTGATCGATCCGTCGTTGGTGTATGGCGCAACTATCTTGCTCACTAGCGGCAGCCCAAGCTCCAAGTTGCGATCTCCTTTGGTAGGAAGGACGAGCTTCGATGCTTCCGGCCCATCGCCATCGAAATTTGCACCATCATCGCTGCTGGAAGCGGCACCTAGGTCATCATCCGTTTTGTCATCACTGAGAGTCAGCTCACACCCCAAACTTTCGAGGTGTTCCAAGATTGACTGCTGCCTCTGCGTCTTTCCGGCGAGAGGACGGGGGTAGGTGAAAATTTCAGGCCATTTGAGACTGCGTTGTCCAGCTGCGATGGCAGCCATGGCGACAGATTGATACTCTGATGTACGGAATGCGTGGTTGGGAATATTGATAAGATTGCAGAGGTGGACCCTATCTGTTTGGAATGGTGAAGTATTCTAGGAGCAAGGACGGATAGTGTAAGGGTGTGGAGGCGTGCGCCGCCGAATGTCGATGGAGGTTGTTGCAAAATGCGGGCTGGATGGCGTGATGGTTGACAGCAGTTTGGCCAACATGTCCAGGTCGTTTGCAGACTCTGATGCCATGAAGCGTATTGAGAAAAGCAACCAAAATTGGTGCTGGATTGCGTGTGTGTTGGTCTATCTCCTCGATTGGCTCGGCAATGCGTGTTAAGGTGCGGCTGAAGAGCAGTTCGTCGGGCATCAGGGCTTTTGGCTTGATCGTGGCGTGCGTCGCTCGCTCATCCGCCTATAGCGGTTGAGCCTTTGAATCTCACCGGTGTCGCAGGCAAGCCATCAGGGGGCCAGGCCATTGGCAAGTGCATCTCAGCTGCAGCTGCAACCGCAACTGCACCCTTGATGGTCTGACCTCAGGTGTTGCCCGTGGTGCGTTTGCCCCTCGCTGTTGGCAGGCGCAGCTGCCGATGGTGCTGGGGTATAAAGTGGCAAATGCTACCAAAGGAGTGGGCGACCCGTCGGCATTCTTCACCCATTTTCTCCCCTTTTCTCAACTGACCGATTCCACACACATCATCCCTCACGTGAGCCATTGACGACATCATGCCTGTCGAAGATTATGGCGTCTGGAAGGCTTCACCTGTCAAGTACACCTACGAGACACACAAAGATGATCCCAAGTCCCCGCATCTCTCTCTTATCTTCGCCGACAACGAGAGCGGCAAGGGCCGTGCCGCTGTTAACATCAAGTCGGGCGACCCCAATGAATCCCGCCTCGCCTCCTGGATCTTGACTGATTTCCAGCACCCCATCACCCAGAAACTCACCCCACTCGATGTCGGCTTCCATCTCCTCGCCGGCACTCGCGATCAGGGACCCGATGGCTTTGCCCTTGACTATATCCGCGGCAACCTCTTCCAACGCAAACAGGGCCGCATCCTCCCTCACGACATCCCAGGTCAAGATAATGATATCCTCGACGAGCTGAAGCCTGTTCTTGACCAGGCCATCGCCGCCAAGGCCACCGTCTACATCTTCGGCTCCCATTTCAACAACGGCAAGGGTATCCACAACAACCACCAGAACCAGGGCAACCCCAAGAAATACGCCAAGGACAATGGCATCTATCAGGACGGTGGCATTCTTATCGAGTTCGAGGACCATTGGGCCGCCATCTTCATCGGATTCGCATCCCAGGCCATCCACACAGAAAACGGCCCCAAGGATGCCGGCTACCCCTTGCCGAGAAAAGATTACCAGACTTGGGCCGACTTTCTCCTCCCCGAGGGCGAAGAGGAGGACCAAGGCCGCGTTGATCTCGCCGATACTCCCGTCCTCATTGTCTCCGCGGTTGTGAACCCCGAGGGTCCGGACGGCCAGCCGGGAGGCGAGCCTGAGACGGTGACGCTGAAGAACCGCACGACTGCCGCGGTTGACTTGACGGGATGGAGCATTCGAAATAAGAATGACCAGATCGCTGCACTCCCTTCGGGTTTGAGCATTGCCGCTGGAGCATCGGTGACGGAAGTTGTGGGCGTCCCCTTGTCCAACCAGGGCGGAACCATCACGCTTCTCAATGCTGGAGGACTCAAGGTCCATGGTGTGGCCTACACCAAGGCCCAGGCGAAGGAGGGCGCTACGGTTTCGTTTGTTTAGTGCCTGAGGCGCTTGAGGTGAACTGATGACTTCATAGCCTTCAAGGCATCATCTTGTGTGGGAACCGGCTCGGCCACTCCTCAGCAAAGAAAAACAAAAGTTTGATTTTTGTCTCATCTCCCCAGCCCCAATAGAATCAGAATGAAGAATGAAGACTCAGTATCAGTTTGCAAGGCCATTTGAGACTTGGGGGTTTTCCAGGCGCCACTCCAATTGTCGACACCGACATCGATACTAGGCCCGGTGCCGGTGGGTGTAAAACGGAGAGTGAAAACGTTAGCCACCAAGCCCATTTCTTGGCCTCTATTTTGAAGAGAGGTTTGTTTTGTTTAAGAAGGGGGACTGGGGTCCTATTTCTGGGACACCCCTATCTAGACACTTTTGTCGGAGGCGAGGCCCAAAATCGGTCCCATGTAGCGTAAAATTACCAACTTTCATGGCAGGGTGAGCATCGGCTGAGCAATGGTGAGCCGGCACTGAGCTGAGAGTGAAGCGAGCCTGATTTCAGGCTAGCCATGCTCAAACGGGATCCAGTTCTTTTTAGTCTGAGACTACCGAGGAAAGCTTAAGTACGTAATGCCATCAACAAATCAAAGACCCCACATGCAGCCAAGCCCGACAATACCCACCGGGGCAGCCAAAGCCATGCAGCTTGTCGCTGAATGTAGTGTCAAGTCAAGTCTCTCAGCCGCAACTGACTCCGCTGTTGCCTCCAGATATGGCTCGATCTTGGCGCGACTTTACAGCGAATATCTCCGGATGTCTCAGAACAGGCCCAGCAGAAGATAAGGGCCAGAGCCTCGCCAGAAGAAATAACTTCCACTGTATGACGCCTGATTTCCCCGCTCATAATCGGTGAATAAAATCCCTCACCAGTCCCCAGTCCGTTTTACTGACATTCATGTTCATTTTGTGATTCCGAATATCTTCAGCGTTGCAATTATGGTCCTTGTCTTGCTCCTCTTCATTCCGCAGCTCTGTTCTGCGCTTTCGCTCACCGCACAACAGCGTCGTTCACAACACGACACTTTATCCACAAAGCCCGAACTCTTACCCAGAGGCGCCGTACCAGACGGCGTCTGGTGGACCTTATACGGCCTCCGCAATACCCTCCAACTGCCGGAATGCGCTAGCGACGCGTGTCTTAACGCAGAGGTTCTGGCAGAAAAGTGCGGCTCGATGCAGTGCACCGTCTCGATATTTTGGGGCTCCTTCTGCTTGTCGCAGGCGTTTTTAATCAACTCGACCTGCGCTCAGGGTGGCGGTATCTTCAACTATACGACGTGCAGTGAGTCTTGTACTCTCTCGCGCGAACGACCACTGCTCTTGCAATGGTTCAACCAAACCTGGGGGAACGCTGCCTGGGAAGAAGGGGGCGCGTTGCCGGCGAACTGGACGACTCTGTTATCTCCAGTGTACGATGATCTACTGCCCTGGAAGTGGGCTGTCCATGGGGGCACTGGAAGCAAATGTCCTTCAAGTAGCGAAAAACTCGGCGCTTTCGCGGCGATAAATGTGGCTATGGCACTGGCTGTACCTCTGCTTGGAAGACGCACGATCGTGAACAAGATCACATTTGGGATGCTCGGCAGGAAGGACACGGCGACTTTCATGCTCCTGGGGCCACTAGGAGGCGTGCTTCACATCCTATCAAACATGGTCAACGCGTTCCTCGTTAACAAGACATCGGGCCTCTCTTCGAAGCAGGTTGCTGAACTTATCTTCCTCTGGGATACCCGACCGCGGTTTGGATGGTTCATAGCCCTCAGTCTCACTGGGTACCAATCTCCTCAACAGCTATACCTTGCATCCGGGGCAAGCATAATGCTCGCGGAGCTGATCATGCAGCTTTGTTCCATGTATGCAATGGGATACACGGCGCAGCATGCCCGGCTACAGGGGTTCTATACCGGCGACGGACGGGTGCAAACGCACCCGCAGGGCATCGACGCGCTAATTATGTATGCTGGAGCGATCCTATGGCTCGTTGTGATGGTATTTGCGTTCGCGGCATGCTTTCTGCCGGTGAGGGAGATCTATGAATACGTATTTGACAGCCTGAGAGGAGACTATCGGGAGTTTGCGCGGATTCTAGAGCTAGTTCGAAGGAATTGGCCCGGGTGGGTAGCAAAACAGCGGCGAAACGGAGAGCGAGGCCAGCGCGAGCAAAACGTCAGCAGACGCAGCGAGCGACGAGTGGACGGCCTTGATATCCAAACTCCAACGATTGTGGAGACACCGGGCACGGAATGGATCCGAGATCGTTTATCGTACTGTAGGATGACGCGGGGAGCAGTAAAGGACGGGCTAGCGCGCCTTGATCCCTCCGGTGTCTATGACTCGGCCAAGGAGGTATCCATCTGGCACGAAACCCTCCAGTCCTTGGCCACCGAGTGCGAGTCGATCTCGAAGACTCTGCTCGAGGAAGCCAAGTATGCTGGAGGAGAGGACCCGCAGGATCCTAACTGGATATCTCACAATTACACGGAGGACATTTTTGGCGCCACGGCGAAGTATCACTACAGCTCCCAGTTCGCCAGTCTTGCAAAGCAGTGCGAGGAAGACATTTCGAAATGCAAGGAGTTGGGCGATCTAATTCGGAAACGAAAGGCCGTTCTTACCATCAGCTGGGTACTCCTGCCGGCGCTGCTGGTCGCTTGGATTGCGCAGTGGCTCTTCTGGACGGGGTTTGTAAAGCTAATGGGAGATCGGTATGCTTATCCGCCTCTTGAATCCATATAATGTTTTTGGTTTGACGAACTCGACAACAGGTACTCCCCGCCGAGCTTATGGTTGCTAGTCGCCAACTGGATAGCGTTCTCTCTCTTTGGTACGTCTGTCCTGACTGCTCTCCGGGAACGAAAGCATACTTTGCAATGCCGAATATTCCAAGTTCAAATAAAAGGGCAAGTAATCTAACATGTTTGTTAGGTGTACTGATTGGTGGTGGGTATTGAGAAGCACACCTGTTCTCCAACTAAAAATGCCTCTGCCTGCGCTGTGATATCGAAAAACGGACAATCACACTGGTTCCCTTCTTTCATACCTGCAAAGATCGTCCCTATCACGTACGAATTCCCCCTCTTATCAATAGCCACATCCTGAAGCTTAGACTGTTTCACGTTAGCTACAGACATTAGATTCACGCATCACAGCTCGTGATGGGAGCGGGTCAAATATTTAACGAGCCAGTAGTCTCCTGTGGTGTTAGCGCTGCCCGCAAGGAAGGCGGGCTAGGAGTCTAACACTAAGGAGAGGACTCCAGAGGATGGGGAGAGGTGCAGGCCGGAGGCGTGTTCATCGAAAATATCGGAGATACCGGGGAAAGAGGTGATAGAGAGGGTGGTATTAGTGTAGGGGGAATAGGTTGTGGTAGTGCCGCTAAAGAGAGAGTTGAGAACTTCAGCGAGGTTTAAACTTAAGGAGAAAAAGGGGGTGGTACCTGATGTATAGGAGGCAGGTGGTGGGGTCGAAGCGCGCCATATCGGGGTAGAGTTGCCATTGGTGGATATTAAGCGTGCCGTTATTAAAAGGCGGGCAACGGCTTGAGTGAATTTGAACGCGGTTGAAGAAACTCAGTGCGAGGGCGATACTGGGGAAAATTCCCAAGGCGAGACTGCATTTCAGGAGAAATGAAGCCATTGTGACCTAAAGTTTTCCTCTGGAAAAGTGAAAAAGCGGGGGACTGGCGTCGAGCTGACCGGAGGGAATGCGCAGGTACACACACTTATGGCCCTTAGACAGAGGCCGACTCAAGTCTCCAGCGGTCAGGTAAGTAATATGAAAATCCAAATAGAGTCGAGACTGCTAGTTTTCAAAAATGGGACCCATTTTGGCCATTTTTATGTATAAAACTAGAGTTGAAGTGACTTGGCAGACTGCGCCTCAGCCTGCCGAAAATGGTAATTAGGGTGGGTAAAGGTGAGCCAGCATGAGTAAATTCTGAGCATCGACTGAGCTGATCCTGAGCCAAGGTTAGCAACGCCACATATGCTCGGTACGAAAATGGAAACTTTATGTGCGCAGATTCGTCGCACATTACAGTATCAAAACCCTCAAGAAAGTTTTCCAACGTCAGATATAACGTTGAAAATCACAGTTTCTCCTAACCTAACAGTCTCACTTATTCTGCTATGCTCAGGGCAGAGGGCCAGTCAGTCAAAATCACAAAGACACAAGCTCCAAGTCGGCCCCCGTGGCTGCAAGATGATCAATTTACTACCTATCGTAGAGCCTGGAGCCATTCCCCCACCACTCGTGACATCCCCCATTTCTCCAACGTCACCCTCAAGCCGTCGGCGTTGCTGTCGCCGGCTTTGTCGTCGTCGCCATCACCGTAGGCGCAGCCGTATTCCACGGCGCCCTCTTCCCACTCGCACTCGCCAACAACGCCGAGACACTCGTAAACGCCGGCTTCGGCCTGCTCTGCTTATCAAATAGGCACGAGTCCCCTGCACCCGAGAAAGTCTGCGGAATCCAGCTATGGGCATCACCGAAGCCCCACACCGTGATGCCAACGCATCGCGGGACGTCGAGACACGACCCGACCATGTCCACGTACTCCTTGGCTTGCATCTGGAGTCCGGTGGAGTTGGAAGGGAGGTTCTTGATGCGGATGTCGAGCTCGGTGTAGGCGACGTCGAGGCCGAGAGCTGTGTATTTATTGAGTGTCCAGGTGAGGTTCTCGCGGGAGGGGGTGCGTCCGATTGTCATGTGCGCTTGGAGCCCGACGCCGTGGATGGGGACGCCGGCGGCTTGCACGAGCTTGACGATGCGGACGGCACCGTCGGCTTTGACGGGGAAGTATTCGAGGTTGTCTGGGGGATGTTAGCGATGGTCTTCACTGGCTTTCAGGTGGTGCATACAATCATTGTAGTAGAGCTTGGTGCTGGGGTCTGCAGCCGCAGCAAACTTGAAGGACAAGGCAAAGTAGCTGTCACCGAGCGCCTTCAGGAAGGGGTTGTTGCGATAGGTACCGTTGTCCTCGAGGGCCTCGTTTACAACATCCCAGGCATAGCATTTGCCCTTGAAATGGCCCATGACGTTGGAAATGTGCGTCTGCATGACGGAAGTCATGCTGTCCTTCGTCCACGATCCAGACGATACCCATCCTGGCAGTTGGCTGTACCACACCAGCGTGTGGCAGCGCATGAGCATCTTGTTGCTGATAGCCCTGTTAACGATGGCGTCGGCCGCTCCGTACGAAAACCGACCACGCGAGGGCTCGGTGGCGTCCCATTTCTGCGCATTGTCGGGCGTGTACTGGCCGAAGTTCTTGATGTCGTTGGAGAGCTTGTAGTACGCCGAGTCGCTGCTATCGCTGGGGCTCACCGCCGTGCCGAAGTAGAGGAGTCCGGCATCTTTGGCGAGCGCGTGGAGCTGGCCAAACACCACAAGGGGGCCTGCCACGAGGCCCGTGAGAATCGCGATCTTCATCTTGGTTGATTGTCCGACGACACTGGCGGATGACCAAACAAGCCTTTGAAAAGCTGCATGTGTTTGTCCTGGGATGGCTCGAGTATAAGAAGGCGCGGATAATTTGCTGGAATCCCAGCAGTTCGGAATGCGAGAACCGCTCGTGAGTGGCCACAGGCAATCTATTAGAGTCAATTGGCGCGGAAAGGGGCAATATAAAACCGCTTAACCGGGCCAACTCGAGCGCGCCGAGTCCCAATTTGGTGTATGGATAAACGTTACAGTGTCTTGGCTCCCTGGTTGCAGCTGAAATCCGCTACCCCGGTATTCGGCTAAACAGCCAAATGAAATGCTAAGACCGAGAAAGCAACCCGGAGCTGCGAGTGAGAAAGTCGGGGAAAAGGACCAAATGCCATGACGCACATCTCCATGGCCAACCAATCAAAACTATCTACTCCAAGTCTATCAGTCCGATACATCGGCTGACAATGCTGGAGTTGCTACTCCGAGATGCGCCCCAGTCAGCGACTTGCAATGCGTCTCGAGACGAAAACCACCACCAAATCATTCGTAGCGGAGCAGGTTCTGACGGTACCTGGGTATTCGGATGATGATTCCCAATCAGACGTGACTTGGGTCGGGTAGGTATACCATAAACGTTGTTTCCTTCGGGCTCCTCCTTCTCAACTAAAAACAAAGACTTCCGTCATGATAAATATATCTGAGGTCAAAATCAAGTTCACTCCTTCTTCTTGGCACTCCCTAACACCCTTCCCTCACCCCTGGCATCTCAGCGCGCCAATCTCTTGATCTCTGCCTTTTCCTCCTTTGTCAACTCCACCACCTTCTCTTCTTCTTTTTTCTCACCCACCGGATTCTTCCCCAGCACTCTCCCATTAGGCCTACTGGCCCAGCGTGCCTCCGTCACCTTCTCCTCGCTGACTAGCAGACCATATATGACCTTTTTGAAGAAGAGGCAAAAACACTGCTATACAGCTCCGTCCTTGCGGATCCTCGGGAGTGCCTTCTGGATCTCATCAACAAGTTCTGTGTCGTTGGGCGGGGCGGCGGTATCTTTGAGAGCTTTGTTCAGGCACTCCAGATCGCCCTCCAGCATCTTGGATATATTTTTTCATGCTTCACAAGTCAGCATATGTTTGAAATGCAAGTATTGGAGTGCAAACCTACGATGGCAGCGAAGGCACTGGCGACTTGGGCCGGGTGGTGGTGGTGAAGGTGCGGGCGGCGATGGGTTTGGCGGGCGTGGGCTGAGTCACCATGCTGGGGAGGGTCGGGAGAGCGAGATCAGGCGGCGGCGAGATGGCTGTCGAGACAGCGAGGAAGAAGACCGCAAGCAGGGCAAGAGCGACGGGGATGTGGGAGCGCATTTTGTATTTTGAGAACAGAGGAGAAAGGTTTGAAAACCTCTTGTCCGCCGGGTATGAGCGCACTCGTTGCTGGGGATCAAAATCGGATGACATCGGCGTCGCGGGGTGTCCATGATTTTATCCTACATGGGGTTCCAGGTCCTCGCGCCTGCCGGCTTGCTGAACGAATCATGGTCATTGTTGAGAGGATCATGTTCATTATTCCTCCCTTCTTCCCCGATGAGATGGATGGAACCAAGGTTGAGACGGAAGGAACCAAAGTCGAGATCGTGTCCTCCGCGACCCATCACTTCGTACGTACCTATCCTGCCTTATGACCATTCCATCATAGAAATGTCACCCGCCAAGAGACCCTGATCTTCATGCGAGCAGGGTGAATGCGCGGGAGGCTCACGATGAGGAGCCGAACAATGCACCAACTCCTCTCCAACCTCATCTACCGGGTGCGAATGTTTCACTGTCTCGGCGCCAGCCCAAAAATATCAAGTATTGAACCCTTTTATCTGGCTGTCTTAAGTGATGTGTGTTAAGGGTTCAACTGGAAAAATGGCTGGAATCTCATATTCTTACACGGGGCAAGCAACCAGGCTGATATGTTGGAGTACTGAGGAATAATGATGAGAAACTGGTGTAGGATCGAAATTAAAAACGTCTCCCCAGTGCATCCCTAACTGTTTAGGCCATCGAAATCCTTCACAGCAATTCTAACTCTAGGCACTTTGAAGATTGTGCAGCAAACCCTCCTCAGGTCTCCTTTGACGTGCCTAAAAGGGCCAGAGATACCACACGCACCATACTGCGAAGAGGCAAAACAACAGATCCCACAGACTTAGAGACTCATCCTTTCCCACTCTTCCCCTTTCTTTACTTTCCCCCTTCTTCTTTTTCTCTTCTTCCTCATGCTCATCCTCCCACTCCCATTTCCCCCTGCTCCTCTTCTCCATATTCACCGCCATCCTCTCGCCCAGCTGCCCTATCTCCATCCTTCCTCTCACCCTCCTCCCCGTCTCTACCCCCAACCCACCACCCACAGGCACCCCCACCCTCACCCCCTTCACCCCCTCCATCCTAAACCTCCCACACACCCTCAGCACCGGCCGTTCCAAATATCCCCAGTAATTCGCACAGCTCGGGTCCTCCCAACATGCAAGACCATCCCAGGCCTCCTTGCCATCCTCACCCACCAGTCGGCGGTATGAATCAGGGTGGATAGCTTCCATCCACGAGTGGGAGATGGGAAGGTTGTAGGGGGGTCCTCTGGGTCCGGAGGGGTGGGAGGTAATTAGGATTGTGCGTCGGTAGGTGATTTTGAGGCATCGTTGGGTGTCGGGGGTTGAGCAGGGGGAGATGGAGATGGTGATTCCGTAGCGGGGTTGGAGGGGGTGGTTTAAGAGGGTTTGGGAGGTGTGAGTGGATGTTGAAGTTAGGGCATTGGTATTTGTGTTGTGGTGGGAGCGGGAGCTGGGGGGTATTAGCGCGGAGAGCCGTGCGTTGTTGTCGGTGCGGCATCTGGTGGTCTCGCCGGATGTGAAGTTGTTTCTGGGAGAAGTTGGGCGTGCAAGCCGCCAGCCGCGGGAGATGTGGTCGGAGCCAACGTAGTGCAGGCAGCGGCAGCGGTTGGGGTCGAAGCACTTCATCTCTGGGGGGTAACCCGGGGCGGATTGGGGGGCAATGAACTCGGCTGGGGTTCCGCAGCGGAAGTCGTTCAGCTGGTCTGCGATCTCAGTCGGTGTGAATCTCTTGCGGTTGTCAGGGAGTTTTGGTAGGTGCATGTGGCCTGACAATTCCATTGCAAGTTGAATGTTGCTCGAGCTGCTGTACTCGATGACAATGGAGGGATAGAGCTCGGGGTCTTCTGAGTCGTGGTGGGTTGGTAGATGGCTCGCATGTCGACATGTAACGAGAATAAGGCGAGTCGGCTCCTGGGAATCAGTTCCTCGAAGCCGGTGCACGGCAGCTATCACATTATGCCACCGCAGAACTTTGTGCTCGCAGAGTCGTACATAACCCTCACGTCCAATGCAGGACCGGGGTCGCTTGTGGCGACGCTCGGCGCGTGGGAAATAAGCCAGGGGGTGTGTTGCCTTGCATGCTCCGCAAGGTGTGGATTGCATCAGGCTTTGGACGCTTTGGTATGCGTGCCAACTCCATCGCTCAACACGATCCCGACACTCTGAGCATCGGCGGTTGGACGAGTCTTGCTTCAGGCGGCGAATCAGCTCGCTGTCCTTGATCCAAAACACAAACGGCTGCCAGGGGAGACGGAAACCGTCGCCGTCATCAGTGTGGTAGTTTCGAAACTTCTGGGATGAAGACAGACGGAGAAAAGTGCGGCAGGTCCGCCGTAGACATTGTAATGTTGTTAGATCAAGTTGCCCCATGATCCTGAGCAGCACCTTGTCTGGTAATCTGCACAAGGCGCAGCATTCCATGCTGTGTCGGATTTTTGCGACTAGGGGGTCGATATATATGTCTGACCGTGGGCGTGCTTGAGGCTTGCGTCCCGTCCAAGCGGCGATGGAAGTGCTGGCCCCTCGCGGAATGGTCGTCTTTTCGCCCCCTGTGTGGAGACTCAGGTCCATGTTGAGCTTGATATTGAGGGTGGTATTGCTTTTGATATCATCGCTAAAGTCATTATCGTTCTTTGGGAACGGCGGGATTGGCCGGCTTGGAATAGGCGGGGCATTGCAAGCGGTTGGGACTCGAACCATGGCGACGGATTTGAGGCTGAATTTGGGTGAGAGAGTTGGCGGTGGGCGATTTGTTATTTGCGTGCAGCCTTTCCTTTTAAAGCCGTCCTGGCAGAGTTCCACCGTTGCTTAGATTGAGTTCCTTGACAAACTTCATGTGGGCCGACCGAAACCTTCGTCTGGCTGATCCTGGTATGAAAACTCAAGCATCACACTTCCATCTGGGTATAAGTATCCACCTTTCTATCTGTTCATCCATTAATTTCAAGCAAGGTATTGCACATCGAGTTAGGAGTTGTGATGGGAGTGCGAAGGCTCGGGCCAAAAGAAAGGGACCCCTTAGCTAGTGCAAAGAAAGACCTCCTACTGTAATGGCCACCCATAGCTCTCGTTATTACAGGCAATCCCCCATTCTGAGAACCCTTCCATGAATACCAAAACGGCTTTCCTGCGTTTTAAAAAAAAGGTATCTGGCATTCCGAAAGGCCTTTGATGTGATAAGCCTAGGCCTTGCCGTTCCGAAACATGTGGAACACAAAACAGAGCGGTTTTCTGGCCGTTCGGCAAAAGAGTGATGGAATTGCTTATTCTAGATAAAAAGGAGAGGGTGGCAGAGAGCCAGTAATATAGTGGTGGAAGGTGGCGAGTCACGTGGCCAACCAGGTGACCATATTGTATCACAAAACAGAACTGTGTGAGGTTTCCAACGACGTGTTTTTCGCACGGAGAGAAAAAGCCCTTTCTTTTAAGCAGTGCCGGGCCTGGTAAAGATGCATGATTCCTTGCCAGTGAACCTGGTTTTATAGCCCAGCGGCCAGCACAGATTCCTGCGTTAGGCACCAAGCTCTGACAGCATCTTGTCGGATCTTTCTGATCGCAAGCCCGCGTGATTGCCAGGTGCCCAACATCAACCCGACCCCGCTTTGAGAACTCTCGCTGTCAAGAAACATCTTATCTACACCATCCAACTCTATCCCAGGTTACTACCTACCTACACAGGCCGCCCAGAATGTCAGACCCACCAGTCTCTGAGTATGACGCATCAATCTCCAAGCTTCACCGAGGTGCGTTTGTGGTGCTCTCATCTGAATTGAGGTGGGGTAAGTTACGCGACTCCAGACTGGGCTTCGATGAGCCATCTCTGTGACAATTGCAGCAATCTTGATTACGAAAAGCTAAAGGATACTAATGACTCTGGAAAGGGCCAGCCACACGGTAAAAACCTGGGTGAGCTGCAGTTGTCTGCGGAGCTCCAAGGCTGCAGACTTTGCACGTTCCTGTGGCGTGTGACCCTGATACAAATGACTGAGCTAGGGCTGGAGGATCTTGTGACCGGCGAGAGTCGGGTATGGCTCGGGATAGAGAGGCAGTTTTGGCGCCAGCCCCCTATTTACAAGACATTGACTCTGTACCTCGATGGCCCAGCAGGTTTCGAGCTCGATTTCAAGGTCGGCATGTATTCGAATGAAGATAGGGAGTACGTTTGTCCAGTCGGGGACGGTGCTGACTCTATCGGATAACAGAGATTCCGAGCTGCAGCGACATCGCGGCAAAGCGTCCAAATCCAGATACTCTTTCCGATACGAACACGAAGCTGCTTAATCATTGGCGAATCACATACAGGATGTCCTTCCAGCGACGGGCATGCCTTGCCAAGCCGCGTCATTGACGTCTGAGACCAGGAACCTTACCTATTTGTCGATGCGGATCAGCGACACGGGGAATACGCCGTGCTGAGCCACTGCTGGGGCGACAAAATCCCCATGCGGACGACAGAGGAGACTGTGGCGCAACACCAGCATGAGATGCCTCTAGAGACAATGCCGAAGACCTTTGCTGACGCTGTCGTTGTAACAAGGCGGCTCCATCTGCGATATCTCTGGATTGATTCGCTCTGTATCATCCAGGATGACCCCGACGACTGGGCCGAGCAGTCGTCGCGGATGGCTGACATCTACAAACACGCCACCGTCTGCCTTTCTGCAACCTCGGCGAAGGACAGCACCGAAGGCATGCTGGTAACGCTCCGCTCCGGCGGGGCTGCCACATGCGAGCTATCCCTGCTTGGCTGTCCGGATACCGATGGCCGCCCCATACCCATTCTGCTCAAATTCCCCATCTCCGAGGACTACAACAACTACGTCAAGGCACGCGGCTGGATTCTACAAGAACCACGTCTTGCGCCGCGGACCATTCAATTCCAGTTCAACCATGACCGGACGTACCGCAACACCGTCCTGACTTGCAGCAGGCTCAAATCGCCTGGAGAGATTTACGTCACCAACGACGTGGAAGACATCACCTACTTTGAAGGTTACGACAATATCCACGCTTCGAAAGACAGATTCAATCATGATCCCCATACGTCTCGACGCCTCTGCTGGTACCAAGTCGTCGGAGATTTCACCAGCCGCACTCTCTGCTACCTGACCGACACTTTCCCTGCGCTCTCCGGGATCGCCTCGGAGCTGTGGCGCGACGGCAAGGCAGGACCTGCCCCGCCCTACGTTGCCGGCCTTTGGGCCGGGCGGGACATGATCCACGACCTGCTATGGCATCGGACTGCTTCCGGCGGCTCGAGGACAACGAGCCCCCATGATCCAGGCACCTTCATCGCCCCCTCCTGGTCCTGGGCCTCCGCCAACGCGCCCGTGCAATTCGTCCACTGCCGGTTTCAGTGGGAGTCCTTCAACAACTCCAGCAATCCCCGCCTGAGTTGCCCCCATGCTTTCGCCGCGAGGGTTACCAAGTATCATGTGCACCCCGAGAATGCCAACAACCCTCTCGGCGGGATAAAAAGCGGTGCGTATATCGAGATAAGGGGTCCGTTAATGCCAATTGCGGCATTTAAAATCAACGATGGGCCTTTGCCGTCTGACGTATTCCTTCAAAGAGGGCATGAACAGAAGAAATCGACCGAGGGCGACTTTGTTCACTACGGGACGGTCCGCTTCGACGGTGCAGAGCCTCCTTTAAATGCTCGGGTTGATGATAATAGTCATAATAGCGCGTGTGATGCATCGCTGTGGTGTCTGCTACTGAGCACCGACTGCGAACTGGCGAGGCGCGGCGACTTCGTAGACGAACAGGGTCGCGCAGCCCTAGGCCTAGTGCTAGAAGCTGTGGCTGTGGCTGCTGAGGTCAGCGAGGAGTTGTTGTTTCGGCGTGTGGGCTTCTTTGATTGCGATATCGAGAAGAAAAGGGACGGGCTGGCTCCAGACAGTATGGCAACAGCTCCTATAAAGGAGATAGTGAAGTGGCTCAAAGCGGCTGACAAGAAGGACAAGAAGGTCGTTAGGCTGATTTGAGATCGGTAACGCTTGTATTTACCACTGGGATAGGGATAAACCACGCTGATTATGGACTAGTAGGACACACTGGCAATCGTGAGCGACCTACAAGAGTCGTCCCGACCTTCAGCAGCGTACTTTATTGAAAATATTTCAGGATAAATACACTATGGTGTTTATCATAACAGAGCTCTAGGTTAGTGGATGAGACCCTCCCACCCAAGCCGCCGAACATACATCACATCAGTCAATACAGCACCCCCCATCATCAAATAACTCACCAGTTACCCAAAAACTAGGCACAATGCACCTCTCCACTCTCACCCTCCTCAGATCGGGTCGGAGGAAGCCGTCAGACAGGAAAGGATTTCCGGCCACGCATGTACAACCCTATCAATCCAGTACGACATGTTTCCGACAACTGGTGATTTGCACCGTCAAAGTTCTAGCCTTGACCGACAGCTTATTAGACCAAAACCGGACCCAACAATCGAACACGTGGTCGTGATTTTGAAGGCTCCACCCTCAGTCACTTTTATTGCAGGACTTGGCCGCGGCAACATGCGGAACATGGCCAGCTTTGCCCCGCACGAACCGGGTTCTTGGACCGCCGCTGACCAAATACTGGGCGAGGACGCTGAGTGCCTCCTGCGTGGAAGCTGTGCAACCCTCGAACTTAACATAGGTAGCCCCAGATGCAGGCCGCCGAATTGGGACTTCCAGCAAGCGGGTAAACGCAGGTGACCTCGCTCCCCTTGCAAGCGCAAACAAATCCTGGGATGCGCAGATACTCATTTCACCATGCATTCATTTCCGACCTTGGCGGAAACGGTGCGTTCCGCTGCCTGGTGTATGGCAGGGGGGATTGCGGGGTTTAAAGCTGGGGTGATCCTCCCAGCGGCTGGTGCAAAGAGTTCATCGGACCATGGACAAAATGGGCTTTCTGGGTGCTGTTGTCGTTTCGCTCGCCACGCTCTCCAGCGCGGTAAGTGTGCCGTCTGCCAATATTAAGCGCCAGGTTTCGCAACTCAGGGACAAGTATGACTTTGTCATTCTGGGGGGTGGGACAAGCGGGTTGACGGTTGCGGATCGGCTGAGTGCCGAGTTCCCTGCGAGTAAGTCTTCCAAAAATTGGGTAGGTAGGCTCGTGGGCGCTTGACTGACCAAAGGCAGAAACCGTGCTGGTGGTTGAGTATGGCGATATCGCGCAGAACACGCCAGGAACCTTTGACCCGCCGACGAACTGGATCACGCCCAACCCGGATGCACCGCCTGTGTGGACGTTCTCAGCGCTGCCGAGTCCGGATATGGGGAACAAATCGGCGTTTGTGCAGGCCGGCCAAGTGCTTGGGGGGAGCAGTGCGGTCAATGGCATGTTTTTCGATCGGGGGAGCAAGTTCGACTACGATGCTTGGAACGATGTTGCCGGTGGAGGCAAGGATAAGTGGGATTGGAAAGGAATATTGCCGTATTTCAAGAAGGTGAGTCGCGTGATGGTTTGGTTTGGATTCGGACTGACATGGTCATATGACAGAGTGTAACCTTCACGCCGCCAAATCCAGCAATCGCCCAGCAGTACAACTACACCTGGGATCTATCGGCATACGGCGGGACGGGCCCCATTCACGCCAGCTACGCGTCTTTCCAGTGGGCCGACCAGCATGTTCTGCAACGAGCATGGAAAGAGATGGGCATCAAGCCAGCCAAGGAGTGCGCCAACGGTAATAAACAGGGGGTATGCTGGGTTCCTGCTTCGCAACACCCAGTTACCGCAAAGCGCTCTCATTCCGGACTTGGCCATTACACTAACGTGCTTCCAAGACCCAATTACGACCTCTTGGTACAACACCAAGCTATCCGGGTTATCTACGCACACAAACCTAACCAAGGAGGCCCCCCGTCTGTGGAAGTCAAATCACTCACCACCGGCAACACCTTCAACATCTCCGTCAAAGCCGAAGTCATAATTTCCGCCGGCGCCTTCCACACGCCCACCATCCTCCAACGAAGCGGAATCGGCCCCGCATCCTTCCTCGCCCGCGCTGGCATCCCCCTCGTCCTCGACCTCCCCGGCGTAGGTTCCAACCTCCAAGACCACTCCGGCCCCCCCGTCACCTGGAACTACTCCACCACCCCCTACATATTCTTCCCCCTCCCCTCGCAAATGACCACCAACACCACCTTCAAATCCGCCGCAACAGGCGCCTTCGCTGCAAACCCCGCCACCGGCCCCTACACCCTCGCCGGCGGCAACTCCGCCATCTACGTCTCCCTCCCCCACCTCGCACCCAGCCACTTCCGCTCCATCACCCACACCATCCGGCAAATGGCCCAAAACGGCTCCGCCTCGGCCTACCTCCCTGCCGACATCCGCACCAACCCCGCCATCATCGCCGGGTACAAGTCCCAACTCCTCGCCCTGGCCTCCCTCCTCGAAAACCCCGCCTCCCCTTCCCTCGAAACCCCCTGGGCGACCTCTGAATTCCCCATCGGCACAACCGCATGGTCATTCCTCTTGCACCCCCTCTCCCGCGGGACCGTCCGTCTGGACCTCGCCAGCCCCCTCTCCCAGCCCATCCTGGACTACCGCGCCGCCTCAAACCCCGTAGATCTCCAAATCCACCTCGCCCACGTGCGCTACCTCCGGAACCTCTTCCTCACACCAACCCTCGCAGCCCAAGGAGCGGTCGAACTCGGCCCTGGCGCGGCAACAGCAGCAGACGACGCCCTACTAACAGACTACATCAAGACTAACAGCCTCCTCTCATTCATGCACCCGTGCTGCACGGCGGCGATGATGGCGCGGGAGGAGGGGGGCGTGGTGGGCAGGGATTTAAAGGTGCATGGGGCGAGGGGGTTGAGGGTGGTGGATGTGAGTGTGTTGCCGTTTTTGCCGGGCGCGCATCTGAGTGCGACGGCGTATGCGGTGGGGGAGAAGGCGGCGGGGATTATTGGGGGGGATTGGAGGTGATTCTTTGGTGGAGCTGGTAATTATCCCGACTCTACTCGTTGTGGGCGTTGAGGATGTCAAGAAACGTCTGCCGAACTTTGAGCCAGCTAGGTGCGTCGGGAGGTAGATAATATAGAGCAAGTTGGATGTAGGGCTTGAAGGCTTCATCAAGGGTGCCGACACAGTTCGAAGTCAAGATAAAAACTCCGTCGTAGTACTACATAGTACGAAGGAACACTGACATCATCTCAACCGCTAATCAAAGCACGGCTCGTCGTGGGCGCACGTATCTTCATGTCTAGCGTGGCATCATGTCCCTGAACGTGATACACGTCGCCGGACTGTCCAAAGTGTAACTGCTCCGTCTTAAACGAGCGCCATACACCTCGCGCTGAGTCCCACACATGGGGCAGGATCCCTGCCTCCGTATTGTGACGGTGACGAGAGAGGGCCAGTGGAGGATCACTTGGTCCTGGGGTTGGTTTTGTGATGAGGTGATTTCTGAGCGAGGGGCTGTCTGAGTGGGACGGCAAGAGCGGTCGGGAAAAGATGTTTGTGGTACTTGGTAGTGTGCCTATGGTGTGTGCGGTTCTGTTGTGGCACCGTAGTCTTGCGTTGACCACGGCTAGTCCGGGTATCCCGAGCCGTGCCTTTGCCTCAATAAGCTGTCATGATTAGCTTCGTAGGCGGGCGCGGCTTCTCTAGCCCTGGCTTGGGGTGAAAAGCCCTCCTTGTCACAGGCAACTTGTAGGTGCCCTATTCAAGACAGCCAAACTGTTGTCAGAGTTTAACATGATGTTACAATGCCAGGACTCGTATCGGGCTAGGATGTTGTTCCTGGGGTCCTTCCCCCCCTGCGCCTCGGACATCTCCGTCGATCGAGGCGGCAAGCCTCTCCTGCAGGCCAAAGTAGGCAATATTCTAGAAACTTCTTTTACCGTATCTAGATTCCACTTTACCGTGCCAGGATTTTCCTTTCCATAGTACATTGCAGACAAGACTTTTGCGAGTGGTGCGGTACCAGGGAATAGCCGAGAAAGTCCCCGAGAGGGCTGAGGCACAACAAGGCACAGTCTTGTAAAAGGCTAATCTCATGCCGAAGCCCACGTGGGATTAATTAGCCAAAGGGTATAATCCACGGTGGTATACAGTAGCCTAATTTTCAGCCTTCATCTAACCTCCCGCGATTGGACGTCATCCTGTGTCTGAGATTAAGGGCGAGACCGCCACTGAGGGCCCCCGCGACTGTAATCATTGCCGTCATGACCACGTGTAGCCCAGGGACACCACGACCTTGGCCCGAGTTCTAAGGGAATGTCTTCATTTCTTTGCGCAATGACCAGAAGGAGGTTTGATCGGAAGGACCGGCAGAGAATATGCAAGACAGAAATCCTGTGCCATTGCGGCGTCGACGTCGTGTCGCTCCTGAGACTCACTATAAACGCAAACAGTGACTCCTAGTCTAATGATCAAGTCCTCCGCCTCGTTCCTCTATAAAAGGGGGAAAAGAACCTTTTTTCTGGGACTGTCCGGAATAGCCAGCAACAGCAACAGCTACTCTCACTCAGCTACTCTTACTCAGAAACAAAACACCCCAAGAAAACTGCGTGATCACCACCCTCATCATTATCACCATGCATCCCGTCGCCTGCCTGGTTCTCGCCCTGGCCGCCGCTGCCACTGCCGCGCCGGCTTCCGACGCCAATGCCGTGGCCAACGGCCTCGAGACCCGCCAAACTTGCCTCTTCGAATGCCTCTGCGACAGCCCGAACGACGTTCCCGTTGGCAGCACGAGCACATGCTGCGCCTCCATTGGTGGCTCATTTGACAATGGAGTATGCTCTTCCAGACCCCTTAGGTGTTGTGTCTGTTCTCCAAGGTACTAACAGAAGACCAACAGCGTTGCAAGAACCTCGTTGAGGGGAAGATTACTCCCTACAGGAGCTGCTGCTCCACTGGACCCGACCACAGGGGAAGCACCTGCTTCTCGTCGAACGGATGCCGTGTTCCTTTCTAGGCGGGCTGTGGCGTGGTGCCCGCAACCCTCCGGACGGTTTCCGTGCCGCCGGCAGGCAGAAAGCTTTGTGTGAGAATCAGAGGATGGAATGGTCGTGGGGATTGGAGTATCCAACATACTTTCAATGCCTTCCGGTCATCACTGCGCGTTTGCTTACTTTTGAACCAGATCTGTATCTCGAGAAATCTCAGCTAGGTGCCTAGAGCAAAGCACATGAATTCAAAGTCTAGGTTGCCAGATTTACGGTTTGCCTGTTCGTGCAACAGTAAATTACACCTTCCCCACCTCGTAGCCAGGGAAAGCGGGAGGTTTGTATCCCTTTTACCAATGAGGCAAAGACTACGCCAGAGGGAAGCAGCGGCACTAGATCCGAGCGGGGCGCCTTGCCGTTTCTACTCAGATTGCCAACCCCCATTCCATCTTCTTTGTATAGCTAACTGCCTTGTCCCTTGAGGAGATGCCGCTTCTCCCATGTGTCTATTTAATGACTTTTCAAGCTTATGCTGCGGCTCGTCACTGCAAACTAGTCATTGCACTTACCCACTATGCTCCCCTCTCGACACCAATCTTGGAGCCCCCAACAGACTGTGCCAGCCATGACAGCTACGGCCCAAGAATATTGGCGGCATGCTGGCTCGTTAAAGTACTCTCAACCATCGCCATCGGCCCCGGGAATGCTGCAAGCTCAAGCGGTGTCGGGCGCTGTGGTGTTATGACCACGTCTTGATAGCGGCATGGGTGGGTGTCTGTCCGGCCGTAAACTTCGCTCGTGGGACCTAACAGAGCAAAGCTCTTCCAAACCGCGAATTTCATTCTCATCGTCGTTGTAGTGCAGAACGAGTTTGCAGCACCGGCTGGTCTGACATGTAAAGTGACTGCACTCCACACTGTGTGGATCTGAGCAGAATACTTGAATTATCCGAGCCAGTGAGCCCGCACACACTGATAGAGCAGATGATTAAACAAACACAATAGTGTCAAAATCGCATAAAATAGACCTCACAAGAGATTGGCACTTGGGATAGCTAATAAACGGTAGCAGGGAAATGGTTCTGCACTCTTTGGTTTATCTGCGGCGTACTTGACCTTTACGCAGGATCTGCAACTAATACAGACTTGGCCAGAAAAAAATGTCAGGTGTGATTATAGAGGTAGTCTGCCACGAAAAATAAGTAGGCCCCGCCTAAAAATAGTTAGCTTAAAATCAGGCTCGCTTTACCCCCGGCTCAGATTTCGGCTTACCATTGCTCACCCTGCTATGAAAATTGGCAAGTTTACGCGATATAGAGACCGATTTTAGGCCGCCTCTGCAAAAAGGCGCCAAGATAGGAGGTCCCAGATATAGGACCACCCATCCTAAAAAACAAACCGCAGCTTTTAAAATACAGGTAAGAAATAAGTTTAAAGCTAACGTTTTCACTCTCCGTTTTAAGACTCTACGTTATAGTAGTTATACCTACTTACTATACGACTACCCCTAGCTATAAAGAGGCAGCTCGACCCGCCTTACTACTTACCGTACGACTAGTATTCTCCTAATTATAAAAAGGCAGCTTAACCCATCTTACTATTTACCGTATAACTGTTATTCTCCTAACTATAAAGAGTGTTACAACCTGCACTTAAGGTAAGTTAGACTACAAGCCAGTACACTGTAATCTGTTAACGGTAAGGGAATAAAGGTTACGTAAGGGTCCAGACAGTACATATTATTATAGTATGTTAAGAGAGGACTAACTAATATGTAGATTTATTAAGGGTTAAAGACTGCTCTAGCTATAGCTAAATATATAATTTACTACCTTTATTTAACTAAATCTCTCTTTAGACAAATCCACCACTTTCTAAGCCTAAAGAAGGCCCTAAGTATCTTTACCTCCTTTATACGTAACTGACTGTTATATTAATATATTGCTATCACACTCCTCTTTAATATATACACCGTCCTATAACACCTGGTTCACGACCCTAAAATCAACACTATAAATTCCCTTTCCTTCTTTAGAACTAAGCGGTTACCGCCTTGGCCTAAGCCAGATTAAGCCAGACTGATCGAGGGGTTACAGTTCTGGGCTACCTTAGCTACAGTTACTATAAGTCTAAAATGGAGGTAGAGTTATAAGGACCTAGTTTTAAGACCTTTACCACCACTACCTAACCACGTTTTCCTTCACTCTAATTAAAGGAAAAGGAAAATCCTACAATTTTAATAAATCCATAAATTATCGATATTATATTCAGATTCTTAAACGTAACTCTTTACCTTTTTCAGCGTTTAAAGCGGTTACACCTAAACCGTATTATCCATTTCTCTAAACAGGTTATTATTATAGATAATTTTTCACTAAGCGTCATAATACGCTGTATAATAAGCTTTAAGAATGATTATGTATTTATATCATTAATGTTAAAGAGTAGCTTAAATTCTGAAAAGCGGGTAAGTTATAGCCTAAATCTGAGACCGTGGTTAGAAACTGCTGAAGTAACAGTGCCTTAATAACCCGAATCATAGACCACAGTCCGAACTTTAGCTTATAATATACTAGTACATTCCCTGTGATAGTATATAATATCCTAACTTGGAATTTAAGATAGTACATAATATACTAGTACTGATAAAATAGTACATAGTACCCCAGCTTCACATTTAGGATAGTATATAATATACTAGCACTAATAATATATCCCGCAGTATATTAGTATATAATAAGATGTCTTAGAATATATAAGTATATGTGTACTATATGTCATACGCCAAACGCCCCTGACTCCTTAACTGGCACTACAGCGCACCGAATCTCGATGATTCTAAAGAGAGCTTATCAAGGTTCAGCCCTATAAACCTTAATCTACGCTAATTAAGCAGGAAGGTTCCGTATCGAGCTGTGATGGCTAGGAAGGTTACGCTAATCAGGGCCACGATCATTATTCGGAACTACAGAGAATTTCAGTCTCCAGGGGGACCTTAGTATTTAGAATAGCTTAGACTTAGATTGTATCTCGAAGGATAAGGACCTTTAAGGTAATAGTTAATGTTTGTATTGAGAGTAGATTTTTTTCAATGCCTACAGGGCTACATTATGTTCTAAGCCGCACTTATAAGCTCCCTATAACTGCCCCTTGTCAGAGGCTCTCTAGGCTGACAGAGTTTAAAACAAAGAGCCGTAAGAATTACCTCCAGACAGTTTAGTATAAATACTACTATTATGCCCACGATAGAATAAGAAATCTCTTAGTTCCTCACGTAGGTAATATACTGTTAAATTTGTGCTCTACTGCTCAGATTGGTCCATCTTAACCCCTTCCGGATGCAGGCCGTAGCATCCACCTATTTAGAAGTCTCGGTTTCAGCCACTATCCCTCCGTCTCATACTTAGCGATATCTCCTTTTTATTATTTATGAAGTAGTTGTTAGAAACACTGCAGTTTGGAAAACTGTAGGCTTAAAAGGCTTTAATTGCTTCTGTTCTATTATTTCTAGCTTACAGCTAGACCCCTTTCTTTAATAGACCTTTCTATAAGATTCTACCTTTGTGGCCTCAGGCTCATTAGCTTCAGGAAGTGCCAAGCATCCAGTTAACACTAGGTTTAGGAGCTTATAAGCCCCTAAATCTGAAAACTTTGTAATTTGCTATCCTAGGGATTCCCTACTAGGTAGATACCTTAAGTTAGAGGCAGCCCCCTTCTAAGTCATAATAAGTATCTTTTAACCGCTTACGATCTGTATAACTACCACCTTTTTCCCACTTCGTTTAACTCTTTTATATATATACGTGCCTTTCTTATATTAACCCTTTTATTATAGTTGAGGTTATATAACGTCGTTACACTTTCTTTCTTAATTACTCTAGCAGCCTAGTTATCTGCAACGAATCTAGGTATATAAAATTTCCTTTTTCGTTCGTCGTCCTGAACTAAGGTAAGCTGTAGCTGATTTATCCTAAGCTTTCCCTAATTCTTCACTAATCTAGGGTGATTGTATATACGGCCGCTATACAGCCTCAGGGGTCCGTTTTCAGCCCCCCCAGCTAAGTTTCCCATTAAAGGAAAGCCGATAACGTATAATCTATAAGGATAGCTCCTCGGTAATAATTATAACTATAATATACGCGTACTAGGTATATATATGATTCGTACGGATAGCTATATATCTGTTTCTGGATTTCGACGAGTAGGAGGAGTAGTAGATATGGCTTTTCGTCTTCTGGGATAAGGCTAATATAGTAAAGTAAACGATAAAATAATATTGAAAGACTTTATTCTTTAAGAGAGGAAAATATAATTAGGTAAAGATAAGGTTTATATAATTAAGTTGCGATATTCGGTTGTAGTAGCTAAGGTAGCTGTAGTTACTTACCTTATCTTATTAATACTAACTTATCTCTAGGTACTTATACTACCCTACCCTAGCCCCGCTAACCCCCTTAAAACTCCCTTAAATATTGTATACCTCCTATCCAGCTCCCTTTTATTAATAACCGTAACCCCTAACCATTTTACCCCCCTTATATCCCTCAAAACCGTTATACTCCCTCTAAACCTCCCCCCTACCGTAGATTATCCCAGCCCCCTCTTAGGATTCTTTATAAACCTACTTTACGTAAAGCGTACGAAATTCGTTAAGGTATAAGACTAAGGTATATATCTTGTATTATTAGTATTAATAAAGAATATGGGATATTTTATACTGTGGTATTTCCTAAGCTAGGTTGCGTTTATAGAGAGGAATGAGTGGAAAGAGATATTAAGATAGTATCGTTAAACGGGGATAAAGAGGTTAGATGTTTATTAGGATAAAAGCGCTGTAAATTAAGTTTGTTTATTTAATAATAGTAGTAAAGGGAGGGGGGGAGAAGGTAAGGAGAT
>Ga0247780_1000432_pt1 | contig 39935 bp, 44 predicted proteins | sample UWRJL079202R5_FD_179927 | JGI IMG/M metagenome (GOLD analysis project Ga0247780, IMG submission 179927) | Plant litter microbial communities from Arlington Agricultural Research Station in Wisconsin, United States - UWRJ-L079-202R-5 | ecosystem: Environmental > Terrestrial > Plant litter >...
CTCCTCTTCACCTTCACCAACCAACACGCCGACCACACAAAGCGAGACAATGCCCCCCTGTCCCACAGCCCCCTCACCTCCACCAACCAAGACACCCTCCGAGCCACAAAACGAGACATGGACTCCCCGCAATCCCGCGACATCACAATCGGCGTCATCGTCGGCGTGGTCCTGCTGCTCTTCCTAGCAGGCCTCTTCTTCTTCCTATATCGCTACCACGGGTCGATCCGCCTAACGAAGAAGCGCAAGAACAGGCGGTATCGGTATGGCTCTGGGTCCGGGGGGAGTGGCGGGAGTGCAGGGAGTTCGAAGGGGAGTAGTGCGGGGGGCATGGGGGAACGGCCGCCGCCGCCGCCGGGGGCTTAGGGGAGGGGAGTGGAGGGGAGGGGAAGGGGGGGAGGGGTAGGTTGAAGAGGGAAGAGAAGGGAGGAAGGAAGGTAAGGGGGCATGAGAATGACGGAAGGGGTACGTAGGTGAGGTAGAGATTGACATGGTGGGTGAGCGCGAGGTGCAAGGGGGCGGCGAGGGCTTGTTGGATGCAAGGCGAAGTTCGACGGCTCGGGGTGTGAACTTGCTGTCGATGGAGCAGCGAGAAGGGAAGATTTCATACTGGCAGGAAGAGGGGAAACTGTGCTGATGCAGGTCAGCTGAGGGCTTCAGTGTTGGGGTTCAAATGGATATCATACGTTAATGCCATGCGGCGACGCGGGTTGGGAAACGGAATTTGTATGAAACTGGCAGGATTGGCAGGATGGGCTTTGGAAGGTAGGGGGGAAAAAGGGGTTGGTCGGCATGGTTGAATTATGGAGTTCCGGAATGTTATCTGAAGTTTCAATCACCCGTTTCGTCAGTTCCCTTGTCCATGTGAAGTGAAGCCGCCCTGCAATGTCATTCGAGAGGATGTAGGAGCAGTTGGTCCAAGGTGAGGTATCTGTGTGAATTTGATTCGGGTTACTGAAGGGAGAGGACTGGGGGCTACGGGGTCGTTCGTAGGGCATCGAACTTGAATGCTGACTTTGTCTCCAATGCAGCCGCTTGGCCCCAGCTAAGCTTTGGCAGAAACGCGCTGTCGAGGGGAACTGAATGGATATGTCGAGGATTCTTTGCAGCGCCCCAGAATCACGGTAACATCATATGTATTATTTTTCGTACAGCTCTTTATAAACCATAATTCAGCGACGTGGTCACACCGAGAGTGTCGCTATGAAGTCGTGAGGAACGTTTATTCTTCTGTTTTTCTTTGAAACCGAGGGTTCTACGTGTCCTAGTTCATGAATAGCGGGATGGGATTCTAGAATAACGCCATTTTACCCGATGTCGGATGCAGCCGCCGAAGGCTAGATCACTCAATGTCATATCATATTCTGGCATTTTCGTCGGCGGTTAGGTGACCTAGGTAGGTAGGTAGTCATCCAAAAACGGACAAGCCGAGGAGGCATCCGCCCGACTTGGCTCAGCCACAATCGGCACCCGCAGCCTGCAGTGGCATCTGCGTATTCGCACCGGTCCGCTCTGAACTTGAACATCAATCGATCATGTTCGAAACTTCACCGACCCGCAGACTGGAAGCATTCATTTGATTCTTGCTCCGAGCACCCAATCGAGATACCTGTCAAGGCAGCTGGAAATCCGATGGCACCCCTTTCTTCTTGGCTTCGTTGCGGATCAAAGCGCGCTGCAGAAGTGCGCTTTGTACAGCGAGTGAAAAATTGTTGGCCTGCTCACCGCCGTTGGGTTCTTTCATCTTGCCCGTCTTTCCACAAACCGAACTTGAAGCGGGAGGCGCCGCGACTGCCAGGCAAACTCGACGCAGTGGTCCAGGGACAACAGAACACCCACCACTCATTCGGGACACATCCTTCGCTGCAGGTCAACCCATTGCGCAGCAGCCTAGGCTTGAATTGGTCTATCTTCTCTGCTCTAGCTGTTGCTGTGCTCCTTGTTGTGGCATCTTTGGGTGCCCCTGACCAAACTGCAACCGAGGCTGAGGATCTGAAGTCCGTGTATCCACCCTTGAGCGACTCTACCGATGGCCTGCGGCTTTTGGTCCTCCTCCCCGGCTACTGGTTCCAGCCCATTCGCTGCCAACTCATATCCACCACATTTTCGGCCAACCCACAGTATGAAGCGCTGTCTTATGCGTGGGGTGCTGACCCAGCGTGGGCCTTCCGGTCCATATCGCTGAATGGTATTGAAGTCAAAGTCGGCAGGAATCTCTGGTCCGCACTGAGCCACCTCCGCAACCGGACACAGCCCCGAGTTTTGTGGATCGACGCTTTGTGCATCAACCAGGACGATACCGACGACAAGAATAAGCAGATCCCCCTGATGCTCTTCATCTATAGCCGCGCCCGAGGCGTCCTCGTCTGGCTTGGAACCCGCTCTCCGCCGCCGCTCGACATGGCCAGGTTGAGCCCCACTGAATACGTTGCTCAGGTAGAGCGTATGAGAGTGTTGGTGAAGCAGCAAGAAATGAACAGAGTGTTTGACAAAAAGCTGGAGGATATGTGGGATCAGTTGGACGATATTAGGAAGCAGCTGGACAAGCAGAATGGGCACTCTCCGAGCAAAGAGCGTCACTATAGGTCTGAAGCTGTCACAATTTCCGGCCCGCCAAGTTGGAACCAGGCCGTCGGCCCATTCCTTAGCGCCCTGATTCACCAAGACTACTGGACTCGCACCTGGATTGTTCAAGAATTTATTGTTGCCTCTAAAATCACCGTCTTCTTCGGCCATTCGTACATGCCATGGGACACCTCGGTCATATCCTGGCACCACTTTCTAAGATGGGTTACTTACTACAACCAGGTTGTTTCTGGCGATGAGTCCGTACAGTTTATTCTTAAGCTCAACCGTATGCGCGATTCACAGTTCCGAGATGCGTCCAACTTCACCTTGGCAAGCCTCATCGATACCTTCCAGGGATCCCTCTGCCAGCTCCCCCACGATAGGATATACGCTTTCCTCGGTTTGGCACACGATCATATCGGCGGTAGCATACCTATTGACTACCGGAAGCCGCTCTTCGAGGTGTACCAGGATGCAATTCACTATCAGAACACGGCATCCGTGCGCAACGGCGTTGAAAGGGCCGCGGAGATGGTTCATTTTAGCGCCGTGGTTTATCGTCAACTGACGCAAGATTCTCTGGCGACATGGCAGCAGGACTTGGCATCCTTGGACATCGCGCAAAGAAGTAAAGTTGAGGGCTATAACCTGTGGGGAAAACCGCGAGAGCTGGACTCGTTCGTTGGCTCATTTGGAACGGCTTTATTGAGAGATATGGGCATAGACAGTCAGACAAGCACCTCCACGCTCAAGCCCGACGACCGGATTGCTCTGAGAGGTGTGGCAATCCGAATCAAGCACATCGGGCCGCCCCTCTCCGAACTGCATGCTTCCTACACCGCGACCAAGCGCTGGGCCGCTAGTATCGCCAACCATATTCAGAATCCGAACCAGTTGGAAAAAGCACGCGGCCTTAACAATAAGCTCCTCATGACACTTACCGACTGCCCCGAAGACATGCGCCCCTTCGTGGGTACTGGGGGCGCCATCGGCCTCGCTCCCGCCAACGCACGCAAGGGCGACCTGGTTTGCCAGTTTTGGAACCACGGCACCTGCGCCGTGCTCCGCGAGAACGCTGATCAGCATCCCGAGAGTGGGGAAGGCAATCCGGGCTATGATTTAGTGGGAAAATCGGTCCTTGTAAGTAGTGTCGAGCAGGTCGACTGGGAAGTTGTGGAAGACAAGACCCAATTCACGCGATCTGGTATGGGGGATGGATCTTGGGTTCTGGATCTGCAGGTTGACTTGCCAGGATTGATGCATCTCTCACTGGATACGTTTGTGTGAGGTCACCAGAGACGAGGGTCCTTGCAGCTGGTTGCTAGAGTAACCCGTCTCCCACAAGACATTCACTCATTTCCCCAATCGATGATCGTGGTATTGTGAAGAAAACAACAGTATCATCACCACCACTGTTGATCAGCTGCCATGGAGCGAGATCCCAACAGCCACCAAGAGTTGCGGGTTACGCAACTGACAATGCAGAGGACTTGTCGCAACAGCCGCCAATGCCAAGCCATGATGGAATACGAGCCGGGGTGGCGTGGGAGGGTGGACAGCTATATCCTCGAAGAGGCTTTCATCGACTTCACCGACGTTCACTTCCGCAACATCACAACCTGCCGAACACACCGGCAGTTCCGAAACCCGGATCTCGACCCCGGCAAAGGGAACAACATCAGCTTTGGGATATTTCTCGAGCCTAAAGGGGATCACCTTGCTGAGCGTCTGATGGATCTTTCCAGGGGAGATGTCCCGATCAACCACTTTCGCCTTTGCTACTTGGCTCCGACCCCTCTCGCCGTCAACATCGAGACAAAGACCAACAGGACGTCTGAAACCACCCAGATTGCCAATTGGGTTCGCACTCATTTCCGACAGCTTGATAAAGTGGTCGAGTCCTGCTTGGCCGGACGCCAACTGGAACTTCCTATCCTTCCCGTTGTCTTTGTGAGAACGTGTGGAGAGTTGATTTTGCGCGACGGGACGATCGGAAGACGGTGATTTATGAAGGTATCATTGTTGGAAGGACGGATACTCTCTACGGATGTTACCAAGTTTGCGCTGCAGTCAAACGGCTGGGTGACTGGGCCCGGGAGGACTTTCGGGCTTGGTGGTTGGAGGCGGTGGGGGTCGGAAGGAGGACAAGGGGCGAATTGGCTTAGTTTGTTGCGACAATCATGTCGTCTCTCGATCTCGTAAAGCCCACGACACGATTTGCCACCAAGCGCAATGCAGACTGCGACCGGAAATTGTCGAACTGGACCACTATCAAGGTAGGTAAATTTGGCAGAGATCGTTCCCTACCTTAATCATCTTAGCCCGTAGCGGAAGGACCACCTATATTGCTATCGTCCATCGAATCTCTGTCTAGTGGCAGCCAGGGACAACCAGTTTCCGGACCAGCCGGCTTTGTCGCCGATCCGGTAGGTAGTGCATGGTTTGGTCTACTCCTAGCCCGAAGATAAAAACCTCGGGGGAAGATCCGATGGCTACGGCGGCGAGGATTTGTGGACAAAGCTTTCCCTAGCAGAGAGTGGTTGGTGTTTCTAGAGCTGGATCGGTTAGTTCACTGAAATGTAGAGGTTCAGGCTGTCTTCGACTCACGGTGTTGGGGACCTGACGACAAGACACACGGCAAGCATTTTGCCCCACAGAGGAATTCCAATATACCTTCGCGTGAATCATCTCAGGTTAGCTGCGCTCTTGATCTCACTGGGCAATTCCACATCCTTGGCCGGCTCCAGCGTCACATCGCAGTTTGGCACAGTCTCGAGCCCCGGTTCCACGGCGACCTCAAGCCTTACATCCCTGTTCGGCGCGGCTTCGGGTGCCGTATCGAAGAAAATTTCGAGGGTAGAGTATTGGAAGACAAGGCCTCTCAGGGGCTCATCAACTACTATACCATCCATGACAACACAAGAGGGATGGCTAAAGCAAGCAAGCCCACCCGCACGGTAGCACCACCGAACAACCGTGCTCCCGGCTCCGGCCATCCAGTCAACCCGCAGTCGAGCCGCTCAAAGGTACACTGAGGCTTCTCGGCGCGCGACGCCTTCGTGAATTCGGACAAGCTTCGACTCATGGTTGGCAACGACGAATGCAAAGCATAGAGCTGGGTTATATTTGGAGCTGAGACGATGGAAGGGAACGAAATCCTGGACGATACAAGACGTCCCTTGTGCTGACATACATTATCTCACGAGTTCAGGATGTCCAACAGATCCTTGTTGATATCCTCTGCATTCAGCCTTGGCAGCGCATGTGACGCTCCGGGGTACACCTTGATATGCCCCTTCTTGGCCATCTTTATCCCCAGCAGGGACCCCGTCTTGATGGGCACGATCTGGTCATCATCCCCCTGGATGAAATGAACGGGGATATCTAGGCTCTTCAGGTCATCGCCGTACCAATTGTGCCATGACTTGGTTGTGTCATAGGTAGCCTTGAAGCCTGCCTGCATGCCGGCTTGGAACCAGGACTCGATCAGGCCCTGGCTTAACTTTGCTTGGGGACGGTTGAAGCTGAAGAAAGGCCCGGTGGCCACGTCGCGGAAGAATTGGGCCCGGTCCTTCTCCATAGCGGCACGGAAGCCGTCAAGAACGCCTATCTCGACACCATCTGGGCTTTGGTCGGTCTTGATAAGGCACGGCACATTGCTGCTAATTAGCACAGCCTTCTTGACACGAGAGGTTCCGTCTGTGGATATCTTAGTAACGGGAACGCTAATTCTCGATCACAAGAGGGGCTAACTCACGGCGCGCACAGTAGCGGACGAGCTCGCTGCCTCCAGTACTATGGCCAACAACGATCATGTCTTTGAGGTCCAGCTTCTCCACTAGCTCCTGGATATCGTCGGTCCACGAGTCGACGTCGTTCCCCTCCCATGTCTGCTCCGACCTCCCGTGTCCACGGCGGTCATGAGCTACTACACGGCAGCCGTGGTTGGCCAGGAAGAACATCTGATTCTCCCAGTCATCCGAGTTGAGCGGCCAGCCATGGCTGAAGAAGAAGACGGGGCCGTCCTTCTTGCCGTGGTCCTTATAGTAGAGCTGAGCTCCGTCACGCAGACTGATGTATGGCATTATGGACTGATGCGTTGCTTTCAACCCCAGGTTGCTGCTTGCTCAATATATGGCTTAGAATGAGGTGCTACCTAGGTAAGAAAGAGTTGCTGGATGGACAGGCTGGGGTCGTTGGCTTGGCGTGGTGAATCGCTGCCGATATTTGTAGCACTTACACCACATATGGGTGAAGAGGCCCAGGAGCGGGCGCTTACTGATCACCGGTGCCTATTTGAGCATCCATTGGACATCTCGGTGGGTACCGCTCTGAAGGCCCGAACGGAATCCTTGACACTGCATGATGAAATATTCGCTTAGGATATGCTACCAATCAATCAACACCACCAACCTTCCAGGCCGGAGCGGAGGAAACGTTGCGTATCGTGATATTTGGAAGACCCCCCTTCTATTTGGAAGACTCCGCTCGGCGTCGGCCTGTACTCACCACACCGGAAGCGACAGTAGAGTCAATGTGAAAAGAATTGATCTGTAGGTACCGTATGGAATAAGTGGGATCACTTGGCTTCAGGATTCTGATGATGGGAATTGAGGGCGCCTGTTCGGGTTTTACTTTCTACTCATGCAGCCGTAACTATCTGCATCGCCCTTCCACACCTTGCGTCTGGCATCTGGTTTTCCCGATGTGCATGCGGGGTTGGCGCAAAATTGGCGCCTTGACCTCCCATGCGCTACGAGAGGGGACCTTTCAACGATCCGAGACAATCCACAGAACGACGCAACGAGCCTGGCCTGGTTACTTGCGATGGATCACGCAGGATGCAACAGGCAGAGCCCCACGTCAAGTTGTTGTCTCTTGCCACCCAACCATCAGGAAAATGCTTGATCACCGCTTCTTTGGCGAAGTGCGAGATGTCCTATGGCCCTGCTTCAGGTCTGTCTTTGGACCCTTGGGGACGACCTGGAATATATTACGAAACTATACCCATTTCACTGGGAGGCACACGCACGATAGGCAGCCGAGTTGGCGTCTTGGCCTCCTATTCGATGCCAGCTAAGGACTTTCGGTCATGTTTGCGGTCACCATCGGTAATGCAAGGCAACCAACCACCTCTACCTCCACCTCCAGAACGATACAGATTAGCTCTGTAACAGGCATCACTTCCACCGAATCCAGTGTGCAGTGCTTCTAACAGTAGTCCTAGAGGGAGCTGACTGAGGTATTGGGAGAAGAAGAAGGAATAAAGGCAAAAGAAACCAATGGGAAAGGGCAGAGGGGGAGAGCGTATGATAACACCTTCTCTAGCTTGGGGTTTCGGTAGTTAGAGAAATAACGACAGTGCTGAAGGTCAAAGCCCAGGTGGTGAAGAGCGCGACAACAGGACATCCTAGTTAAACCATGGCATAGGTGGCTTGGAAACGACGTTTGGGGGCTTCCAACGGGGCTGGTGCCGGCAAAGAAAAACGTCGGGTGAGGGAACGGCGATCGACAACCGCTCGGACATATATAACATATCAGTACAAAATAGAACGGCTTAGAAACGATACTGGTATCGATGTCGAGCGATTACCCGCTTTATCCGCACCGCCACTAAAGGACTTTCTAGCAGCTCATGATGTTGTCTTCAGGTAACACACCTTAGCTCAGACTAAGAATGCTAGAGAGGACAGGCAAGCAAAAATTAGTTGCGGCACCCTACTTTGGTACTGTTATGAACATGCGAGCGTGGGCCCAATTCTCGGCCCCACAAGAGTTTAACTTCGTCGCCGAAGATGGTGGAGAACCCTGGATCCGTCTGCTCTCCCATAGATAAGCCAACAATCGCCAGACTAGTAGCTGGGTCGGTGATGACCAGCGAATCCCTGGTGCTGTATGTTTTTTTCGCGACGTTGACTATCCTTTTGTAAAGTTGACTGGCAGGGGCATTTCAGACATCACGTAATGAAAAAGCCCGGATTCCTCTCCTTTTTGTCGCCTGTAAGTCGTGGGAGGCGAATGTGCCGCTACCAATGGTGCTGTTCATAATGAAGCAGATGATTGTGAACGGATTTGAGATCACTGCAATTTTAGCCCCCTGAGAGGTTGATTTGCTTAACTCCGAGACCCTAACCCTTAGTTTTGCACCCCGCCAGCTTCTGGAATGTTCGCGGGCGTGACGAGATGCTTATCGCAATTGCTAATCTAACTGATGATCTGATGGTCCCCTCTTGCGCGCTTCTTGCCTCCATCACGCAATAAGAACCGCCCTCTCCTCGGCCAAACTGCCTGTCGCATCTCTTTTCATAACCTGTATCGCATTGCATCGCATAGCCTCAAGTAATCCATATCAATCGCCCGCGTCAATCCAACCGCACCTCCCACCGCGGATCGCAAAGCCTCCACGTCAATTATCCCGCGCAACTACGAACCCCTCCCCCGCTCCAACCCACCAGCAGCAACAATGGGCGGCGCCGTCCGACACATCTCCTCCCCCGGGGAACTCACCTCCCTCCTCTCCTCGACCCAGTACGTCGTCGCCGACTTCTACGCAGACTGGTGCCCACCCTGCAAAGCCATCGCGCCCAAGTACGCCGAGCTCGCCGAGCGGCACGCCATCCCGGAGTACCTGGCCTTCGTGAAGGTCAACGTCGACAAGGTGCCCGCGCTCGCGCAGGAGCATGGAATTGCGGCCATGCCGTCGTTTATATTCTTCAAGGACGGGAAGAGGGTCAAGGTGAATGGGAGCTTGAAGATTGAGGGCGCGGATTGGAATAAGTTGAAGGAGGCGGCGGAGAAGATGGGTGGGTTGGCAGTGAAGAAGAGGGATGAGAAGGAGGATGCGGGAGGTAGAAGGGGATAATGAGGTGCTTGGGTGCTTCGGGTGCTTGGGGTGCGCGGTAGGGTGGACGGGAGCACGGGAGGACGGGGAGGGTGGACGCCGCAAGAAGATCGGAGTGCGCCAAAAGAGGGTGGGAGCGCGGGAGTGCCTGCGCAAGATTGCATTTACATTACATTATCGAGATTCGCGATCGCGGCACGCAGGCCTGGAAATCGACGTGTTGCGGAAGAGAACAAGAGGGCCTGTAGGCATTTGCGACGAAGGAGATGATTGGCGCCGAGCGGGTGGCACGCCTGGAACGGCGAGGTCGCTATGATGTCATACCCGTTACGCGGATATTAAGCGCCCTCCACTCGTGCATCAGTATCCGATGTTCTATCATGCTTCTTGCAGCTGTTCGGGTGTATCGCATCGACAATAGCATCGACTTCATCGCTCGCAATCTGAAATCCTGCCCCCTCCTGTCACTTAAACCTTTCCTTCCGCTGTCGTCATCGCTCATCGTTGGATAAAGCCTCCACAAGCAAACGTCGCCACCAAGGCGACTCTAGTTCATTCCATCTTCAAGCTACCCGCTGCTAGCTTCTGTCTGCGACATGGAAAGCAAGCGACAAAGCCCACCAACTCCACCGGCGTCGGAACGGTCCCATGGCAAGTCGCAACCGGAGCGACAAAACGATGCAACCATGGACCGTTCCGTTATCCCGCATCGCGAACAAGCAGAAAACAGCGACGGGCAACTCGCGCAGAGGAAACCCACGGGCCATCAAGAAGCTCTGGAGAGACCCGTCGCGGGTGAAGTTGCGCATCATGACGACGGCCGCGGCGGGGCGCCTGCAGTCAGACTCGACATGGATTTGGACGTCGAGGTCGAGCTGAAAGCAAAGATCCAAGGAGACATCACGCTCTCAATACTGTAAGAAGCCCGATACGAGCTTCCTCTGCCACGTTTGGGGGTCAGACTGGAGTCAGGAATCCTCTCGGGACCGTGGCTAACGCGACAGCTGAGCAGCGAAGGGGACCAGAAACCAATCAGCGACAAAGGTCACTCGACCAAAGCTCTCGAAGGTTAAAGCTACAAGCGCGGGTTGCCATTTTTTGTAGCGGGCGCGACGGATCGCAATGGTGGTTGGGTGTCTCGGTTGGGACGTCACGCGACGCGCATGGCTGACTCCTTTTGGACATCACACTTACACCCCACGCGCGCCGAGCGCGATGGCTTCTTTGGTCGAATTCAGATATGAACTTGTCCTGCCGTGTTTCCGAGACCGAATCGAACGTGGAGCCCGTCTCACTTTTGTTGTGATTGCCAGCGCATCGCAGTGCTAGTGTTCGGTCACATCCAGCCCCTGAATTCAGTTTAAAGCCACCAAGGTCATCAAATCACCACAACCAAACCCCCACCTCTCACCCAAACACCATGCCCTCCTCCCGGCGATCGGGAGATAAGGCCGAAATTCTGCACACACTCGGCCGCGCCGCCCTCGCATACGGCATCAGTCGACTCGCGCGACAAGAATCCTCCGGCAAGCAATCGTCCCACTCCTCCGACCACTCTTCCTCGCGAAAAGACCGCTCCTCCCGCCATGAACCAAGCCGCAGAAACCCCAAATCCTCCAAGGACAAAGACAAAGGCAAAGACAAAGAAAGCCCCTCTAGCAGCGGCGGCAGCGACGCCTCCGTCCGCTCCACCAAAAGCAAATCCAGCCATCGTAGCAGCAGCGACAAGGACAAATCGAAGTCCAAATCCAAACCATCCTCTTCCTCATCCAGACGCCACCACCACAGCAGCGGAAGCGGCACGAAGCCCCACGAAGACCAAAGCGATCTCCACCACCACATGACCCAACTCGCGGCCGGTGCCCTCGCCTTCGGCGTAAAGCAGTACATGCACCACCGCAAGGAAAAGAAACGCTCCGAAGGGACGTCCCACCGCCCTTCTCGGGACGCAAATCTTCGCGATTCAGACGGCTACCAAGCCGATCGCGGTCTCCACAACCCCTTCCACCGCCGACCGAAACCCCCTCCCCCTTCCCAACCCTCAGGCCAGCCGCCCTACCCTCACACAGGGGTACGACCAGACGGGGAACTATCCAGCGCACTGTCTTCGCTGACGGCTGAGCTGCAGGAGACGTCGGAGTCGATAAGGCGGCTGGCGAGGAATAAACCGTCTCATCGGAACTGTGAAGTGCATCGTGGGCTGGTGGAGAATGAAGCGCGGATTAGGGCGGGGCTGAGCGGTTTGCAGACGAGTGTGAATAATATGAGGAATTTGTACCCTGGGTTGGATGGTGGAGGGGGCGGTAGGGGGGTTGGGGGTGGCTCAGGGTTGGGGTCAGTGGGGAGGAATAGGGGGGTCAGGGATGAGGATGGGGGCAGGGAGGGGTATAGGGAGAGGAGAAGAGATAGGGAACGGGTCAGGGAAAGGGAGAGGGAAAGGGACCAGGGATCACCTGGGAGGGAGAGGCGGCGGGAGATGAGGGTTAAATGATTTTCGCAAAGAGAGGGACATACTAGATAGGGAGGCGTCCAATATCAACTGCAGAGTAGTAGTAACTATTGGCTATTTTATATCTACATCGTGACAGGTGTATTGTCCTCAATCTAGGTGTTGAGATTGTTGGGATAAACTACGGCCAAGCTCTAGACTGGTCATGACACTATGCCGGGGTAAGCCAAAAAGGGGGTCATCGGCGGGCACATAGCAAGGAATCTAGTCACTCAGCTGTACCTAGCTGTAAGGTAAGGGCCGATATTAGTCGCCGAAATGACAAATAGGTGTGGTCATCGTGGTATGCTGTGCCCTCTCCTGCCCTTGGAGTTGCTGCCATTCGTCATCTTTTGCCCTCTCCTTGCCCCATCGCCTTATCATCTTCGCATAGCGCGCTTAGCAGACTGCACAGACAGAACGACATTCAGGTATCACCGAATTTCCGCCCAAGTTGGTATCTAGACACCTCTTCTGGGGCCCGCTTCCGGGTTGATGGGAGTCACGAAGTTAGTGCCAGAGGCTGTGCAACCCCTCCTTCATGGCCTACTACCTGAGCCTAATGCGGGGTTCATGGCGACATTGAGGTCGACAACACGTTTTGGTCGGCTTCTGATCCCATTCTAGTCTGAGACTTCGTAATCACTGATTGTACTACGCGGATTGGGCGAGCGCTTGTGATTTGCAAATTACATCCCTTTCCCATCTAGGTTCAAGCTCTCAGGCCGATTGCGGGCATCGTCGACTTGAGCGGTTGCAGTCCTGCTGTTTTAGCATTTGCTTTCATCGGTAAAGCAATACTCTTCTAATCCCTTTTCGTAGAGACCAATATCTCTCGGACCCAGCACCCCAGCTGTAGTGCCCAAGTCTGTACTGTACATCTGGGCAATGTAGTCGGGCTCAAATGCAGTTTGGTCCGCAGATGTGCATTTGAGGAGCCCAGTGAGGCTAGGTTGTTCGGCAGTGATTCTCAACTCTGTGCCAATCAGAAACCAAGGCATACTCGGTCCTGCATATCTATCTAAAGTAGGTGCCTACGTGGCTAGCCTGATCGCCCTCTCGAATGCATGACTGCACACTGGCAAGAGCGGGCGTAATACTAAGTACCGATCTAACTACGCAGACTTTTGTTTCTATTTTGTGGCACCGTGTGTCCGAAGAGTACGATCTTGTAGTCAGCTGATTGGTTTAACGCATTTTCGCCCTGCGTGAGAATCCGCTTCCAAGGAGATGGCTGCGTCCCTGGCGAAAGGGCTGAAACCCGCCCTGGGTTCGGGGTGGCGTGTGCGTGTTGGCAAAAGCCACCGGAGAGCACCATGTCCGTTCCCGTACCCCCGTTTTGCAGCCTGGCATGAATAATTAATCTTCCTGCGCCGTCTCTTTTTTGGGCGGTCATTCATGCACCTAGAAGTTGGCGGCTTGAAATGGGCCCGGGCCACCCCCATGCTTTCCGCATATATCTGCCATGCCCAACGCCCTGGCTATAAGGCGTAGCCAACCTGTCTAACCAACTTTGGGGCTCCCAACTCCATCGTTCTGAATTTCCATCTTCCCTCCTGTGTTGCCTTTCTCCACCTCAAGGTACAGACACTTTTACTTCTAGAGGAGAGCCATTACAACCCGTGCGCGACTTTCAATATGGGGTACGCACTCACGAACGGGACGACCTATGGCCCATACGGGGAGAGGAGAAGTGAGAACTGGGCCACGGTTCAGAGGATACACTACAGCTTTGTGCCAGACCCGACCCACCTCTTTCAGGTTCTCCAAAGGGTTTACGGACGCGGGAATTTCTACGTCGAGGTTGGTATTTCAGTATTCCCTGTATTGTTTGCGACCCCATCAAGACTGATATCTTTGATGCTATCCCCAACGTAGATGCGGAGAAACATGTACATAGTCACAGCAAATGTGGCGCTGAGGGAGAAATTAGTCTGGCAGGGTGAAAGGATGGTACTTGGGAACTTCTAGAAGTTCCTTATTACGTATAGAGGATACGCTGCTTCGACAAGCAGTTTGGGTCCAAGAAGTCATTGAATACCTACCTAGATGAAGAAGATTTTCCGGTTGCTTGAGCTACCAAGGCGCATTGTGTTTGACATTTGGCGGCCCCCCTGAGCGGCCCAACGTAGACGTATGTTGGCCCAATCTTTCGGACCCGATGCTGCTCTGGACTGGAGCCCAAGACACCAGCCATGGGCAACAAATCAGAATGTGAAAGATCAATTTTACCAATCCCAAAGTTCCACGTTTTTGGGGGGGCAAAAACACGAACAAACTGTTGCGCAATACGTCTCCGACTCGATGAAAAAAAGAGACAAGGTTGAGTGTCCCGCTCCTACTTCACCGCTTCAAATATCACAAGGTTGACGTGAGCATCAGATTTGCCGGCGTCGTTGAAACCTACAATTTACGTGGCTGTAAGCTTGCCCCATCTGAGACCTTACTCCGACAGGCGGCACTGTGCGGGTACTAGTGGATGGCGGGACCTAGCATGCAAACAAACATTCAACCAAGTCAGACCTGCATGACGCTATGTGATACCCGACAAACCAACGACAAGCGGTGAGGAACAGGCCCCAGGAAGACTGACTCGCTAGCCCCCAAAAGCAATCTACATGCATCGAGGCGAGAGCACCGGTGAGTGGGCGCCGCCAGCCTAGTTCAATGTCGGCTGCACAGTTCAATGAAGCACAAGTTTCTCAGAGGAAACGCAGCACGATGATAATCTCCTTCGTTGAACGGAAGGGGACTCCCCCATTTATATGTTAAACAGGCGACAGCTCCTCTTGGGGCCTCCTTCTGCTTTTCTGGCGCGACAGAATGAAGTACCAGAAGAGTAAAAGCGTGATGACAGTGAAAACAACGGTAATCAAGAAGTAAATCCAAATATTCCCCGAGACAATGGGATTGTCGCTGCCAGAGCCAGAGTTCCAGTTGAAAAAAGTCATTGAGAACATGCTCTGCATTGCAATGTCAGTTGAACGGTTCATGAGAAGGGGAGATGATGTAGAGGTGGTATGCTCACCGCAAAGAAGGTCCCTGGAAGGAACACCATGGTGACCAGCGCGATGGATCGCATCTGGCTTGAGTCCTCGCCGCTAGCCGTAGCTATTTCCATGTTGGTTTCTCCGTGGGACTGCCGAGGGCAAAATTCAGCATTGATCATTCAGAGCAGGAGAGGTGCGAGAAAGCTCACCCATTGTGTGGCCATTGCCATGCCGTCGACCTCCATGGTGCATGCTCTAATCTTGTCATCATACTCCCCGATCATGGATCCAATCCTATCCTTCATCCTCATCCCTGCTTGTTGAAGGAGGTCCTGGTAAGTTGCATCAAAGTCGGGCTCAGAGGCTACTAATGTCCCGGAGAGTGTCATATCCTCAGGCTCCTCGTAAGTTATGTGATGGCAAGGATGCCAGTTGTTCGGTATGCTGCCCCGAGAATGCGGCGTGCCACCTCGCAGATCCCTATGGGGAGAATGGTCCGGAAAGCGATGATCCCCAAGACGCGGCTGATAACCTCTCCACATACCACGCGGATTTGCCAATATCGAGAATTCATCAAGATGTCCGCGCATGTTGAATAGCAGAGCAGCGTTCGCCAAGAGAAGATTCCGTGAAAACGTTGTGTCAAGCCACGCTTTCGTTTTCTGCCGGTTCCTCTCTGCCTTCGTCTGGCTGCTTTGCTGCCACGTTGTGACTGTTTCGTTGTCAAGTCGAGAGATTTGCGCCTCTAGCTCGTCAATCATCTCATCTACAGCATTCATTTGCCTGATACGTTCCAGTTCTGCAAATATCCCCGGGAGTAGCATGGGGTGTGCTGTATCTGAGCCAGCTTTGCTTAATCGTTTCAAGATCTCCCGTTCTTGGGTTTTTGAAGCGCCAAAGAGTACGGCGAAAGTAAGTTTTTGTTGCGGGAAATGGGTGACGGTTAATGCCATGTCATCCTCCCACTCGTTCGAGGTTCGGCAATTATAAACTGTAATTGTCAGAGTGTGTCATTATACAGCGAATATGACGCACCTATCGCCTTCCGAGCACCAAAATTATCCCCCGTATTTGAATATAGGGGCATTTCCGTCACGGTACGCTCGAAAGCTGGCACATTAGCTCGACTTATCAGTCGACCAATCCAGCTGTGAATAGACATCCTTTTAGTCACGAACTGAAACGCCGAACGTGTAAGCGGTATGTTTCGTAGTCTCTGCCGATGGCTATTCTGCGCAGTTTCCGATCCTGGGATTCTGAGGCAGCCCTCGGAAAAGGCGCTCTCTGCTTTCTCACCAAGCGGTGGTTTGTCCAAAGCTGCTTGAAGGGACGCTGGAGCTGCCACGGCGATGAGACAATTTCTGAGGACGCCCTTGACTACACTCCGAGCCCAGCCCAGGACTCCAGTGAGGTTTCTTGTCTTAGCCGATTGGTGGTCTGTCTGTGTGCGTAGGGTATCGGCACGTAATGGTTGGCATTTCTCTGTCTCGGGCCGTAGTATCCTATGTGTCCGTCTAGCGTGAGAATCCGATCCGGTGAGTTCCTACAATGCGGGGGAACGATAGAGACATACAGCATGAGGAGCTTGGGGACTGGAGTGGGAGTCATTGTATTCTGTTTTTCGTCCGTGGCTAGTGGCGAAATCCCCTCTGCGAAAAGTTCTTCCCAGTCCTCTGGGTCTCCGCCCTGGAGCCGTCGCTGATCGGGATCCTGGGCTTCGTGAGCAACGGCGCAAGCTCTAAAGAGCCATGAAACATACCGTTCTTACATCCTCGTCATCCAAAAGCCTCACCACAGTAGTCTGGGTGGCCTCAGTCGGGTCCGCGATTTTGACAACGGTGAAAGTTCGCTCCTCGTCGTGAACGCCATTGAACTTGAAGACTCTCGAGAGATTCGAGGCTTCGCTCAGCTCTTCCATCGGTCGTTGTCCGTCCATCGCGAGGCGCTTGAAATCGGCGAATGATTCTGATTCTAGAAAAGCCGCAATCCTGGCCGGTAGATGTTGAATGTAGGAATCCCACTTGTCGTTGCAGTTGCAGGACTGCCGGGTGGTTTTCAGGAAGTGCTGAAAATGATGCAGGCGATCTCTGCATGCATTTGCCGATCGCTGGTTGGCCCGGCGAAAACACAGCCACTTCGGAGCAGAGTGGTTGGGAGGCGAGATTGAAGTACTTGCCAAACTTGGTTGCACGCCCCACATAAATCCCGGGCGCCTGGCGAGAACATGAACTCGGATCTTGGTGAACCTTCCGATCAATTCCTTTTCTTCCTGTCGCGAACCGGCAGCGCTGTCGTAACACCACGTTGCTGGCCACGAAGGGGAATAGGGGGGAAGCGTGTTAGTGTTGGAACCGCTGGCTTCTATTTCTCTTTTTCATGCCCAACGGACGTGGCAGCGCAGTGAGCTTGTCGTCCATTCCTTCCTCCCACTGCAGCTGATCTATGGGCATTCTTGGTGCCCCACCTCAGAGAACAATTGGACCATAGGAGACCTCGAACGGCGACAGCCCGGCAGTGCACCAAGAGCATGTACCCTTGCACTGGGCGTCATGCAGCCTCAAATCAGTTCACCCCACCCACGGGGAGCTCGGGGCGCGTAATAGCGAAAGCGAATGCGGCGTAATGGTTGCAATCGGAAGCCAACTTGAGTCTGGTATTTCTGCCTCAGTCGCAAGGCAGCAACTTGCGACTTGGCGAGGCACCCCATGACAACGGAGTTTCAGGCGCCTCAAACCGTCGGATACCGGTTCCGCCCATGCATGGATGAGATCGACCGAAAGTGCGGATATCGCCTTCGGTCAGCATCTCTGCGCTCTGGGTTCAATTGGTCGCCTGACGGCACTGGTGTGTCGAGGCATCGCGGCAGGCAGACCTTGGCGCGCATTTGTGCCGAATGCAGGAAGTCACGACCAAGCCGAAATAGGGCGAGCACGCACCTGGAATTGGGGGGAATTGGCTGCACTTTCTGGCGAACCTAGTCCTTATAGGATAGCGGGGTTGAGGCAGGACTTTGCCGAAATGGCAGTGCAATCGCGTAGAGCCGACCGCACCCAAAAATCCCACAGCAGAGCCTCATGGGTTGCAAATGGAGTGGGGGAAATTCTGCACTTTTTCAGCTGCCTTTCCTCAGCATTTCTTCTTATAAGGCATCAATTCGATCCGAGTAAAACATCATTCACAAACTCAGCATCCGCTCTTGACCTGTAAACTCATCACTTCGCCCCGTCTGCTAGCAAACACAGCTTCAAACTTCATTCCTCAAGTGATCGTCTCCAACTTGCAGCCATTCTGCCCCACAAAAAGCCTCGCCCTCGTTGTGCGCACCGCCCACAGAATGAGTAGGTGCAGCCTGCAGCTTGTTAGCGGATACGCTCGTTGCTGACAACCTGGACCCGAAAATTAGACGAGGCCCCATTTCTTACGCTCCAGAGACCCAACGGTGAGCAGGCGCAACCAAGGCACTCTTCAGTCGACACCCCGCAACTTTCCTATGAACCACCCTCTCGGGAGACTGTCGCAGAAGTTGTCCGGGTTTGCGCCGCCGAAATCGGAAATCGCGCATTGAACGGAGAGAGCTTCGGCGGCGTCTTGCTTCGGGAGGCATCCGTACAGCTTTACTGGGATCGCAACACGGACTTTCACAAAATCATTTTCCCTCAGGTCCTATTAACAGAGGTGTTGACTGAACACACAATCCAGTCAAGTTTGGATTTTGACCGTGTCGAGGCCCGTGGTTATGATCTGGGTGTGTCGCTTCGCCTGATTCGGGGCGACAACCGGTCCAATGACCTCGGCAAGTTCGCCCGGGTTTTTGCCGTGCTGCTTCTCTGCGACACGCCGCAGCATATCTTCGGATTCTTCACCAATGGCCTAAATGACGACGATTTTCCATTTCAAGCCGCCGGGACTTACAGGAAAGACATACAATCCAAATCACGGATCCGAGGCGCGAGATGCTTTCAGCCGGGCTGGACTTCCCAGTCCTGTGAATCGTTCTTGAGTGTTCAATGGAGGGTTTTCCTCCCTTTTTTCGTGGAAGGTGGACACCACGTGTTCGAAGAAGACAGGATCATGCCCTGGCATGACTATCACATCCAGGCGACCAGAAGCAAATTCTCTACCTCGGCTTCGACCAGTGACGGAAACGGGGCACTGGGTGGCGCCCACAGTGATGTGAGCCGGGTTGTAATCCACGAGGGCCACTGCGGTTTCGACGGGTACGACCAAGTGAGTTATGGAGTTTCCAGGCTCTTGAGAAGGCCACGCCTAACACTGAACGTTGTAGGTACCAGGGTCTCAGCGCGTTGTGACCTTTGCTGTCAAGCGGTTGAAGACCACGAAAGAGGTCGATTTCAACAAGGAGGTTGCAATGCTTCGCAATCTTGGCGGCAAGGAGCACACAGTTAAGCTCCTAGCTACATTCCACCATGGCCAAACTTACTCCTTGCTCTTTCCGTGGGCAGAGTGCGATCTCCTCGCCTACTGGGAGCGCGGCCACAGTCGAGGAATGAGCAGAAAGTTGGCCTTCTGGATCGCTACTCAATGCTGCGGACTTATTTCTGCGCTCAGCTGGATGCACAATCCTCAAGTCTTGGACCCTGACAAGGAGAAGTTGTACGCACGACACGGCGACATCAAGCCTGAGAATATCCTCTGGTACAAGGGGAACTCGGATGATCCACTCAACCTAGCAGCTGGGCGACTTGTTTTCTCGGACTTCGGGTTGAGCTCACTCAACCACAAAGACACACGGTCCAACATCATGAATGGAAATATCCTGAACACGACAACCTATGCACCCCCGGAGAGCATTCTCCCCGACCACAAGATATCCCGGTCCATTGACATCTGGGCGCTGGGTTGCGTGTATCTGGAGTTTGTCACCTGGATCGTCGGCGGTCTCGACTTCAGCTTTGTCCTCAAATTTGAGAGGGAACGTCTTGCCCCTTTCCTAGGATCGCAGATCAGCAACTACGTCTTCTGGGAAGTTCAGGAGTCTGATAGCGCTCAGGCCGCGAGAAGAAGCCCAGAGCATGTCACGGTTGTAAAACCGCAAGTAACAAAGGTGTGTGCTCCACAAGCCCATAACACTAATCACCCAATACTAAATCCTTGCAGTGGATCAAGTACTTGCGCACGAGGCCACAAGCGACCCAGTTCATCCAGGACCTGCTTAGTATTATCGAAAACGACATGTTGGTGATAAAGAAGGAAGACCGGACGGTTGCGAGGAAGCTAGTTCCCATGTTTGACAGAATTAAGAGGGCCTGCGACAGGGATCTGACGTACTATACGACACCGGCTGCCCATGTCGGCAGTATCATCATTCAACAACCCGTCATTCACAATCTCAGTATCGAGGCATTGGAGGTCATTAGACGGCCAGGGTCGATGGGACTCCCGCGGTTTACTGGAGTGGCAGCGCCACCAGCACCAACACCAACACTAGTCCAAGCACGGAGCGGCGCTGCTCTTCTCAAACCGCCAACATGAGCTGTTTAGCAATCTACATAGGGTACATTCTCCCCTCAGATGGCCGGACTTGTGTATCATTCCCTCACTTGTTTTATCGGTGTTTTATCGGCTTTCCCACCGTCCGTCATGTTCTTTCTCACGATGCTGTACCTAGGCACCCAAGATGCTTTTTTTTGCAGCTCGTTTTCCCCGTTTTTCCTTCATATCGACCACCTACCCTTGTAACTGGTGACCAAAACCTTGATAAAAAACCTCACTCTACTCCATCTTCCAGCATCTACTACAAACTTCCTCCACGATCACAGGCTTTACTCGTCGGCGTAGTGATTTGCCTTGATTGCGGCCTTGATAGTTGCAATTTCCTCCTGCCAGTTGTCAGCAACAGCCCATCCGAGGTCTCAGTTAAATCCGGCAACTACTAACTGGCGTGAGCTCTCTGGGTGTGGTGCATATGTAGCGGCCCCGCTGAGACTAAACGGTGGTGAGTCTTTCAGCGTCACGGATTCGGGTGTGGGAATGTGAGCTCACTTTGATGGATACACCTGGTGTCATCGGGAACATATTGGTGAGCTGCTCAGATATCGTCCGCTCATCCGTATATCTGGCCGAGAAGGATTTGACAAAAGACATGTTGGGGAATTCAGACTTCGATCCTATTCTTGACGTGCGTGAACTGTTGGGTAGCGGTGAAGATCAACACCGAGGTACTGTCGTTGGGACTAACGGCCTGAGAATCTAAGGCGAGGGTTATATAAGTGGAGATATGGAGAAAGATAGCGGAACATTGGCAAGGAAACCCAAAGCTGCCCAGCGACGCTCCCAGCCACCGGACGAGCCCAGTCTGTCATGGTTGACGCCTAGGCAGAGTTTTGGCCGCGGTCATGCGGGCTCTTAACCTATCGTTGGACGAGGCGAGCTTGTTGGCGAATAAGTGGTCGACTCTGCTGACAGGGGGCGAGCTCTGCATCTAAGCTACCCGAGGGATCCGCTCATGCACATTTGACTCGATGCACCTGCAGCAGACTTGACGTGATGACAAAAAGAGTGCCGCGTTTGGGGCGACCTATTACGAACCAACAGAGTTTCCCTGGACCTACCTGATTTCCGTGTATAATTCCTTGGCCGTAAACACTGACGAAGTCAGCGAGAATTCGTGCGTCAGAGCTGTTTCGAATCGGGAGTTCGCGGTGCATCCGGTGACCGTTGACGGACGTACGAAGCAAGGCACATGCGAAGCACTTTCAGTAACAACTCTCACGATGACTGCAGTATATATATCGGCTCGATCTGATTGCTTCTATCGAACATAACCTTCGAAAAGGTCTAGCTATTCGGGAACAACATGGACCGATCCAAGCCATGGAAAAAGCAGAGCGCCATGGCCGCTTAAGGAAGCTCCAGAAACCGAGAATGGTTGTATCGGCCCGAGGGTCTTGCTTCACTTGATGAGATGGGGGATTTGCGCCTAGGCCGTTTCGGTTTCTTGTTACTTGTCTCAATAGACGACAACCGATTCTCATGATGGATTCAGCGGAATTCCGTCGGCTGCTTCTTTGCCGAGACCTAGAAGCTGTGCGACCTGGCAGTTGTCAGTTGGCGTGTCTTCTTCATCTCGGGAAGAGGTACTTGCAATTTTGTTCTGGTTCAAGGGCTCCGTGGTGGTGATTATGTACATGTTATGTCGTATCTCGATGGTGTAGCCTCCAGTACAGTTCTTGTCAACAGTTTCCCTCAAATGGTCTTGGCTTTGGACGCATCGGTGGTGGACCTTCATGCGGTGAGTGGCATTCCCGCCATCCATCATTCTCGAGTCTGTGCTTTGGTTGGGTATCGGCTGGCGGTCTAGGGCACGAGTTACTATTCGGAAACGCCGGTTGTTGTCTTTGTTGCAGGAACCTTAAAAACGGGGCCTCGGGGTGCGGTGTGAGGCGATTCAGGGTCGGAAACGTGGCAGCGGGAAAGGAACCCTTACGCATCCGAACGGGAGCTTGGGGTAATATCCCCAGAACAGACCACGGTCACTGCATCAGCAACAGCCGACCTGGGAAAAGGTGGGCAGCGTCATTTACACTCAGCCACCACCAATTGTCAGGCATGCAGACCAGTGCTCCCACACAGTCTCGTCATGCACAAATCGCGCGCCTTCTATTGGACCCCTGAGCCCACCATCACAAATGACGCGAGGCAGAATTTAGAAAATTGGGGGAGGCGGGGGGCGAGACCGTCCACTTTGAGACACTACAGGTAGGTATGTAGGGGGTATGGCGCCCACTCCTACTGCGTATGGCGGGGGCCTCTGTCTCGCTGGAGTCATCACAGCGGGAGACTCTACCTCATGGAAAGCCTAGGTACGTACCTTACCTACCTTCTATAGTACCCAAGTTCTCTGCTGGAAGCCTTGCGACAGCGAACAGGTGGCTGAAATGGCTGCTGTGAAGTGCGATCTGGGAGGCAAGAGCGACGGGCGCTTCCGCCCTAAGGTGGGAGCCCTTTCATTCCAAGCGGGGAGCCTGAAGGGTGCGCTCTTTCTCCACTCGGGCCAAGTCAAATTGCCCATGAGCCCGAGCCTTGCCATTTGCGAGCGACCTGCATAGCACCCCGGGTTCCTCCACTTCGAACTCCCTTTAGAGTTGGTCCTCCATGGACAGCTGTCTGCGAGACATCGCGCATGCCGCGGATGCAGGACGAAATGAGTCGATCCCTGACGTTCAAGTTGTCTACCCCTCCGACTGCCTCCGTTTTGCGATCGATATCATGGCGAGACACCAAAAGAACAACAAGAACACGGTGGTCGGGCCATTCGAGTTGACCCGAGACGCGACGCCAACATCGAGGGTTTCGGTGAAGCAACGTCCAGGCCAGCTGAAGCGTGCTTCTCTGGTGGCGTTTGGAGATTGCGACAGGCCTCCGAGCAGTGGCTTGCAGCATTGAGGCGCTTCGCCGCTCTCGGCTGCCCCCTATTGGCCTCCTGCCGCCTCCATTGCATCGCCAAAAGCGCCTCCTTTCTATGCTGCCAAGGCGAATTTACACGCGAGTGGATGGTGCTTCCACACCGGATTTCCGTCATTGCTCGACCACAGGGACCTTTTTCCAATCCCGATAAGATTTCAGCTGCCTGCTCCCGCGCTTCCCGTCATTCGCAAACTTTACGCGTCGCACGACTTCTATCATCCCCCCTTCAATTGGCAGCGACTTCACCAATAGGTGGATCTGTCTCGCTCAAACGGCCTTTCCTAAATCGTTTCTTTTGTTCCTGAAACAGCTAGTCCGTAGGGCCGGGATCGGAGCTTCCCATAAGTGGCACCGGACACACAATGATGCGTGGCCGGCAGGGCCCGGACGGAGATGACGGTGGCGGATCAAGCAGTTCTGTCGGTCCGATCAGCGGCCGATCTGGTCCGGGACACACCCGAGAGCCGCGTAAAGTGCGTTATTGTCTGCCGCTTAAGACAGTAGCTCCTCCGCTCGTCTACACTCCCCAAATGTTAGCACATGGCCTAGAATCAGCACTGACTTTCTGTGGCAGACTGAACTCCGTGTTGATATTGATCTCCTATCGCCAACATCTCAAACTCACGACCAGGGGGGGGAATCACGAAGTCCCAGTCGGCCCCGGACCCCTTCTGAAGTGATCGTCCGAGACCCCTTCGGAGAGGAGAAACTCATTTTCCAGGAAGGGAATCTACCCAGCTGTAGGAACAACATTCTAGATAAGAGTTTTGGTATTTTCTTTGCCACTAACACTCACATTCCAAACTAGCAAAAGCGAGCACGAACGACCTTTACCAACATAAGAGCGGAAGCGAGCTGAGCTTTGCGAGTATCGAAACCGTGACCGATCTTGGATTCGAGAAACAGGCCAAGGCAAGCAACACTACTGATCACGGTTCAGAGACTTTACATCCAAGAGAAGCTCGCCTCAATCGTAGTGCGAGCGACGCCAGCTCGGTCCAACCTGGTGACGAGACTACGGAAATCAGTGCCCAGGAACGGCTTGCCAAGCGCCTGCGGGCCTCCTATTGCATGTCAAAAGCGAGCGATTCGAAAACACACTTCATTCCAATTTCCGAAATCGAAAGAGTTCTCTCGAGAGAAGCTGTACAGGAAGTCTTGGAGCAAAAGATCCACGGCTTGTCGGGCGACGAGTCCACAGCGAAGCTCGAAAAGTTGACGCAGGACATATGTGGAGTGCCATCCCGCCGTCGAATCTTCGCCCTCTTACTACTTGGCGACAGAGCGGAATGCATCCAGTGTTTTGTCAACTGCAGCATTGACGACACACACCTGCCGTTTTTCGCCACCTCTGATTTGACAGAAGTCCACCCCAGAGGTGACGCAAGACGCGAGAACCGTCTGGAATGCTTTGAAGCGTGGAAGCCCAGCGAGGTGGAGTGGCTTTTGACATGGCAACATGCCGTTGCCTCTCCATTTTTTGACCTCTCCCCAGGAACCCTGTTTCTCTACATACTACCCGAAGATACGATCCTACCATTTGTCGAGTCCGAGGTGGCAGGTCAGGGAGGCTATGCAAATGTCTGGAAGGTCCTGATTCATCCTGCACATCATAACTTTCGGAGCTCACCGGTGAGGGACCCAAAAGGAACCCGTACCTTATCTATGTGATATTTTGAAGGAGCTAACGTCACTCTGCAATAACAGGGGACAAAAAAACAGTACTTTGCCGTCAAAACACTTCATACTAAAAATCGCGCAGAATACGAGAGAGAGGTCGAGGTGCTCCAGAGATTTAGCGGTCAAAACGAAGGTCACCCGCACCTCATTCGGCTTCTGCTCACCTACCAGCACAAAGGAAGCTACCATATGGTCTTCCCCTGGGCTAACGGAAACCTACGCGACTTATGGGAGTCACTCAAGTCGCCTGAGAGAACTCAAGACCTTGCCTGTTGGATGCTGTTCCAGTACCATGGTATATCCGACGGTTTGCGAGAAATTCATGGCAACAAGGAGTTGAACCCGGAAGATAAGAACACCGGCCGCCATGGCGACATCAAGGCCGAGAACATCCTTTGGATTGAGAATCACAAAAACTGCAAGAATCACCTGCTCATATGCGACTTCGGCTTAAGTCGGTTCCACAACTTCAAGTCGCAGTCTGAAGACAAAGTGTCCGGCTGCTCCCCCAGTTATCGCCCACCCGAGTGTGATCTCTACCGGCTGAAGATTTCTGTAAAATACGACATCTGGACGTTAGGCTGTCTCCTCCTCGACTTTCTTACCTGGTATCTGCTCGGCTGGGAAGCTGTCGAAACCACGTTTGCCGATGCTCGTATGATTGACGAAGGATGGACTCCAGGACCCCCAAAGACAAGGCCCGAGAGGACAGACAGCAAATGGCTTTACGAGGACAAGTTTTTCAAGCAACACAGTGATGGGACAACTGTAAGTGCCCAGTTGAAACCATCAGTTATTGCTGTAAGTCCATTCATGCCCCCCCTTTTCAATCACCTCGCTGTCCTCAGACGGTTGAAGAAAGCTGACATGTTTCCCAACTAGTGGATGGAGAAGCTCCACAAACTTGACCATTGCCCCGAATTTGCCCATGACATCCTGGGAATCATCCACCAAGGCCTTCTCCATCCTGACAAAAGGCAGAGGTGGGACTGCTCCAGGATTGTGGCTAGGCTCGACAGGATCCATCAAAGGTGCATCCGTAGCGAGGAATACTGTCTCGCGCCCCATAAGTGGGAGGGCAAACCACTTGAGGTCTTCAAAGTATCGGTACGTAACCATCCCCGATTTCTTTATGCAACAACACCACTGACTCGCCCGCCATCGTCTAGTATCGCATTGACCAGATTGATCAAATGGACCAAATTCAGTCCTTGTCCGGGGCAATGGCCAACGCACAGCAGCAAACTGGGTACCATACCCCTGGAAGTCTTAGTCCTGTCAGCGGAAATCACTCACGCACCTCAACGCCACCGCCTGAGTCGCAACAGTCGGAATCGCCGTCAGCCGACCACCTCCAAGATGCGCCACCGTCCCCTGAGCCCTTGCGCCAACCCACTCCGGACCTAGCGGCCACGCAAGATTCGGACGTAGTCGTCACACAGAATTTGGACCCGGTGTTCACGCAGGATCTGGATTCAGATGTTCCGGTCACGCAAGATTCAGAAGCCCCACCCGCGCAAGGCCTGAACGTCGTGCCGACGGCCCAAGAGGATGCGGGCATGCAGGGACCAGATATTCTAGACATGCATGATTCAAATGTCTCATTCACGCAACTTTCCGAAGCTGCGCCCATGCAGATGCCAGACGTTTCGACTCTGCAAGGTCTCGCGCTTTCAGCCACGGGGGCCAGAGACGTTTCGGGCACGCAAGTTCCAGATGATGTCCTGGCCACAGGGGCTCCACACCATGTAGCGCCTGGTATCAGCTCAGCTGGTGCGCCAAACCCGATTCTTAACGCGACCGGGACCACCAACACTCGAGCGACGAATTCGAACACATTGGAGCCATTGATTCGGCCTCCCAGGCAGCCGGAGCAGACTGGGAAGGGGAAGAGGGCATGGAGAAGTTTCAAGCAGCGCGCGAGAGCTATGTGTTGCTGATTCAGGGCTTAGTCACCATCTGGGGTGGTTGCGAGGCAGTCATGGACGGGTTTGGTAATAGTATTTTAGAGGAGGGTCGGATTTGATTTAGAGATACCCCATTTCCTACTTCTTATTTGGTGAGGAGTATTGCACCTTCAGCTATGTCAAACCCTCTGTTCAAAGCTTAAAGTATAGGGGCATGTTTCGAGGGTAATCATTATTGATACTGAGCCTTGACAAAACGACATCCGGCATCGACTGGACTGTGGGTCACTCAGGAGACACTGCTGTCCATCGGCGCCCATGGAACGGCTCGCGTGCAGCCTCAGACACCGGTAGCCGTTGCCATGGTAGGTAGGGTGTAGTGTCGATTACCCCTCAGTTTGCTTTGTAGTTGACGTGAGAGAGCAACAGCATCGGTTGAGGCTCAAGCGATCAGGCATAAAAATCACTGCCATTTTATCCCTCAAAGAGGGGCTGCAACCCAAATCGACTCCCAGCACAGTGCTTCTAGTACATCAACACCCATCCCGGTAACGCCCACCTCACGGATATCCCCCTCACTGGCGCCTCCAACGGCCTCCTCTTCCGACTCGGAATCCTCCTCATCTAAATCGGCTTCTCCAGTTCCTGGCAGGCCTTTTGGGACGCCGAGCTCAAAGCTTCCGCATTGCCACAAACAAGGCAAACCGACTTCCACATCGCTGAGAGATTGTGCAAAGAGCAGGAGCTATTGAGAAAGATGGGGGTTAAGTATATCTTGATCGTGAAGAAATGTATTGGGTGTCATTTTTTAAGTTAGCCGGAGATGCGTGGGTCTTTTGATGATAGAGTGTGCTTTTCCTACGGGTATCTAGGTCACGAGTGTTGGGGCCGACTTCCAGTGCCCTAGCATTTTCACGTGATACTGATGTGTGACAGTGAAACTCGCAGGTTTATCCCCTCCCTCACGTGGGGACGCGACCGTTACACAGAAATCAGGCACCAGTCGGGCTGCAGTCGCGTCCCGACCTCCCCGCGTCCCTGGGAGCGGGATTTTGCCACGTCTTCCCACCACTCAATCCTAGGTACTTTCTCAACAGCGTACCTTCGACAACCTTGGCAAAATGCGGCTTCTCGAACGCAGTCCTGACGGGGAGCTCCGGCTAACCCCTAACCTGACAAAAGACATTCCCCCGTACGCGATTCTTTCACACACATGGGGAGCTGATGACACAGAGGTCACCTTCCAGGATATGATGAGCGGAACTGGGCGAGAGAAACTCGGCTTCGAAAAGATGCAATTCTGCGCAGACCAAGCCCAGCGCGACGGTTTACAATTCTGCTGGGTAGACACCTGCTGCATCAACAAGGATAGCTCGAGTGAGCTCCAGGAGGCCATCAACTCCATGTTCCGCTGGTATCAGCGCGCAACGCGATGTTACGTCTATTTTTCTGACGTCCCTACTCATCTGGTGTCACGGCATGAATGGGAGCCATATTTCCGGGGGAGCCGGTGGTTCACCCGAGGCTGGACACTCCAAGAGTTGTTGGCGCCGAGGTCGGTTGAGTTCTTCGCGCAGGGTCGGCGACTGGGCGATAGGGACAGCCTTTTGTATGAGATACATGAGGTTACGGGGATCGCTATCGCAGCTCTTCAGGGGCGTGACCTTGCGCAGTTCGATATGGAAGACAAATTCCAGTGGGCGATGAGTCGAGAAACAAGCCGGGAGGAAGACTGGGCATACTGTCTTCTGGGCATCTTTGGTGTGTTTATACCGCTCATTTATGGCGAGGGGAAGGAACACGCAGTTTCTCGCCTCTTTGAGGTGATCTCCAAGCGTGAAGAAACAGGTATGTAGGTACTCCTCGATACTGGCGACAAAACTGAAGTAACACTTTTGACACAGACTCGCCATCACCGGAGCGCCGTGGACGACAGAAACCGACGGGCGCTTCTTCATCGGGCGGCCGTGGAAGGCGAAGGTTCGGTGCAGGTGGTTTCAGCAAAGGGGGCAGAGCAGGAGTCACATGCTACCGTTGCGGCACGCCTGGCCACATCTACCAGAAGTGCTTCGCGTTCGATAAAACAGTCGACAAATGTCGAGCACTTAGGCGCAGAAACGGGGATTGCATCAATTGCGGGTCGGATGAGCACTGGATGTCGGAGTGCGAATATGAGGATTTGAAAAGAGAATGTCTAGGGGTACAGTAGTCCTCGGCCTCGGTGTACAGTAGCCCACTTTTTTTACCATACATAACCCTAACCCCGCGCATCACCCACACCAGCGCACTCAAAGACCAGTGACCGCAATTAATTCTGCCACACTCGCGATCGCGTTTTCCAACCACAACCACGAAAACCGTCAATTCGGCCGTTACGCGTTCTTTCGCTTCCATCGCCCAAAGGTAATTATTCGTTCGCCATACCGTTTACCGGGCTAACTGAGCGCATAGATAGCCGAGAATAGCCCCCCGCGCGATAGCGCGCACAACTACAACCCCAAGGTTAATACCGACGGCGAAGACAACCCCGCTATTATTAATAAAGCTATCATCACACCTCTATCAAACCCCCCCAAGAGTTACAGACTCTTTACTAACCTATACGATTCTATTAAAGCCCTTAAGAGTAATCTACACAAGTATACTGCCTAAGTTAGCTTCTATATTATTTAGAAACGAAACTCTAACCCCATACTAGACTTTAAGCCTACTTATATCAGCTATACTTACCAGTAAGGCGTTATTTATAAGTCCAGAGGATATAAAGTTTACACAACGTAAACCACTAAGATAAACTACCTATAAGAGGCTATTACTAAAGCGCTTAAAGTGAACGACCGTCACTGGTATCTAGAGATTAAAAAAGGCTATAAGGGCCACGAGAACCACGCCAGCGATAGCTTTAACTTAAGGCTAAAGTTTAACCCTAAGATAAAGGCGTTTATAACTAGCTTTACAGACTATGTCGGCATCTCGAACCGTAAAGTCAGTATTAGTTTACACAACTAATTCCCCAACACCCTATTTACAGATTAGCAAGTTTAGAACTATTAGTACTATTTCTAAAAAGAAGCTTTTACCAGATATACCCCCTTTTAAGTAATAATAAAGCTCCTTAATGATAAGGGTGTTACTTATATTATTAAGTAGTTAGTAAACTTAACGCTAGAGTTACGGAAGTTAAAGGGCTTATTCTAGACCTATAAGTGGTGTAAAGAGCAATAAGTATAAAATATTATAATCCAGATATATAATAACACCTACAAAATTAATAATAAGAACCTCACTTTCTTCTAAGTGGTAAGCTTAAATAACCAAGGTATAACCTTCTCCTATAACTTTAGCTTTATAGATAATAAAAGGGAAGAGGGCTTTAATTAACTAATACAGTAAGTTAACGCTATTTGGAACTTTATTAAAGCTAACCCCTTTATTATAACTATTACTAATTACAACAAGACGATAAGAGCTACCGTTATTAAGGTCTATCTGCTTACTAAGCTGTAAATTTATATCTTTCACATTAATAAAAATATAACTCTCTATATTAAATGTAAGTAGAATAAGGCAGCCGCCATTATAGTAACTAAGGTAATAAATGCTCTTACTCCCCCTAATTAGGAAGATTAAGAAGAAGATCTTAAGAACGCTTTAAACTAATAAGATAAAGCTATTATTAATCGTAATAACCGACCCTTTAACAAAAAGCCTAAAGTTATCCCTAAAGTAGTTAAATACTTTATAACTAGCATTTATAAACTTTAAAAGGTAGTAATATACACGTATATTATTAAAGACCACACCGCTACGTAGTTAAAGCTTAAGAACTTCTTTCCCTAACAGACTGTAACTATCCAGTACCTTAAGACCTAATTTCCAGTTATAAGGCAGTAAGCTAGCTGTTATATTAACAAGAACCTTAACTTTAGCCAGAGAATAACGTTACCAGTTAAGTCTATTAACAGATACCTTAAGTCCTTTATTATAATTAATAACAGTACTATTCTAACCATTATAAAACAGTTATGCCAGATAGTTAAGGCAATAGAGCAGAGGATCCGCAAGTCTACCCTTAAGGAGCGTAACACTACCCTATATAACTATATCTATTAATCTTAACTTAAAACTACACCTAGAAGTGTTTCCAGGCGTGCCCTAAACCACATCTCCAGGCAGTAGCAGATTGCACAGGCAGCTATTCCAACAAAGGCACACCCCATTTAACCCTAGTTAAGGCCTTACACTAACTAATTCACTAACTAATACAGTATACCCTATAACCACAACCTCCTCCACAGACATAACAACAGGAAGCTACTCATCGTTCGAGAGAACTTCAATCCATATTAATAGCTAGTTAAAAGCCCTAATAACGATGATAAGTATTTACAATATTAGGAATTTAACCGTATGCATATTATAAGGGGTAGACCGCGCAGCTCTACAGCCTTTGCCAACCAGCCTACTGCGCCTAGACTCACAGCACCACTCTCTATACCGCCTAACAGCCAGGAGGTTATTCTGGCTACTCAGCCCCCTACTTAACTTACACCCTTAACGCCAGTTAGTAACTCGATTAAGGTTACAGCTACTCAGCCAACCAGGGGCCGAGGAAGCCGAGGAGGGCGAGTTCGGGCCTCCATCTAACGCAACCCATCGCATTAGGAGGGTGTTGTTCTAGAGGGGAGCTAGATGACGGCTGTAAGCGGTGGTTCAGCAGTCCCAGCGTCTAGCACTGCCTCTAGAGGAGGTTCTAAGGCCTCTAGAGGCGGCGCAAAAGGTAGTGGGAATAGTGGCAAACCTAAAGGAGCCCCCAGAACAGCCTCTAGAACCCAGAAGGCATCGGCCGTAACAGAAGTCACGAAGAAAACGCGAGTCACGCGGTCGCAGGCCCCTAAGCCAGGCTCAGGGGGCTCAGGGGCGGCTTAGTCAGCAAGAAACAGCTTAGTCAGCGATTAATAGTACGTAGTCAATTGTAATTTTATTACAGAATCGCTCGGATTAAGCCTTTTCGCGTTGGTTTCAATTAGAAACGCAGTTACGAGTGCGATTGTGAATGCGACCGTGGAAGCGACTGCGGGGTTGATGCGCGGGGGTTAGGGTTATGTATGGTAAAAAAAAAGTGGGTTACTGTACACCGAGGCCAAGGGCTACTGTACACCTAGACATTCTCTTTGAAAAACTAATCTGCCTATGTTTCCCATTAGTAATCCTACCAATCTATTCAACCCGTCACGAACTCCCAAATCGCCTATTACTCTCCGGACTAGGGTTTATATTATGCAGCAGTATCCTCTCATCAACACCACTATCCTCAAACCCCCCTTTCCTCCTCATCATCCACCAGTCTCTCCCCCTTAACCACCAACGTCCTTATCTCCCCTAGGCTCTCAAACATCAAAGCCACCTTCTTCTCCTCCTTTCCAGGCTTCCCGATACCACATAACGTTCTCATCCTCCCATAAACTCTCCCCAAATCTAACATCATCGGCGCAAAAGCCGGGTCCCACAACCCCTTAAAACCGACACGAGAATGAACACCAAGCCGCCAAGACTCCCGGTTCATAGCAGAGGAACCAAGGCAGGAACCACCGCATGTAGATCTGCAAAGTGATCAGATACTCGGGCGGGAAGACCTCAGGCGAGACAGACCTCTCTCCTTGGAAGGTATCCGTCATGGCGTTCCAAGTGACTTGATATGAGACGGCGATCATCCCGCGGGTGTAGGCGTCAAGTTTGTTCCAGAACTGGGTGTCTGTGCCGTTGATGGTGGCGACGTTGAGTGTGACCTCTGGGAGGGCGTCCAGGATGGGGAGGACCAGCAGGTCGGGGAGGATGGTTTGGTCTAGGAGGAGGGGGACTTCGTCGGCTCGGCGGGTGACGACTGTGCACTTGGGGCAGAGAATGGAGCCGGCGCGGAGGGTTTCTCTTGCGATGGCGTAGCAGTTGATGGCGAAAAGGGCTTTGCCTAGGTATTAGGCCATGGGTAGAGGTCGAGAGGTAGAAGCTCGCCGAAGTAGCGGGAGGTTTTGGGGTATATGTCGGACCTTGGGTTCTCGATTCGGTCAACCAGGACGGCGATTTATCTCTCCTCGTTGAGCAATGCTAGCTCGGGGAAGCCGTAATGGTTGAGGGGCTTGGCCTCAGGAGACCGCATGCCCAGGGCGCGTCGGTAGTCCTTCAAGTCACAACGGCTCGAAAGGTTTAGCTTAAACAACCAACGGACGAGCACGCCATAGGCTCGGTCTCATTCCCAGACGGAGTTGGCGGCAAAGCATTCTTGGCAGCCACACGCGCGGCACATCCCCAGCTTAAAAGCCAGAGCCTTGCGCCCAGAGAGGAAACGAGCTTATGTCCTCATCGAGAATTGCGAGACCTGGTCAGTCATTCATTAGTTCTGTGCCGTGTTCCGGCTAAATAAATAGAGTCCCCCTTGCTTGGAGGTCGGCCAACCTTCGTCCAGGGTATCATGGGTATCGGTGTCAGGCATCCTCTAATTATCTGCTAGTCGCAAGTGATCCTCGAGCTGGTGTAGGATGTCCTGCCGACTAAAAGACAGTGGTTGTTCTAGGCCACAGGAAGATTGTTGCACGGAATTACGACTCCCTCATCTCCTCGTTTCATCTTGAGAAAGGAGCCGCTGACGCCGGTTCATGTGCATCTTCATACGGGCCTGTTTCGCGGCTTGTCTCTCGGAATCTCAACCACTTTCTCAATGCGCTTCATCGCTTCGTTAACATTCCAGCACGCAGCTTCAAAAATAATTTGAAGGTTGCTCCAATGCATTCTCACTCGGAATCACTGCCAACATCCTGTCAGCCTTCGGGCTAGCCTATACCCGTCTTCAGTCTTTCATGTTCCTGACCAGGTCACCTAGGTAGGTACCTAACCTTAACCTGCCCTTCGTTCCGGAAGGCCATAATGATGCTCAGCAGCCCTGGATTGCTCGTCGGGATGCTTAGGATACTCAGCGGCCAGGAGATGGTCGAGTTCATCGCCGAAGTCCTGGAGAGACTTGACTTGTAATGCCCGTTGGCGATCATGGCGCTCTAATGTCCTCTCGCATTCCTGTAGGGTGTCGTGCCATGATTGTCGGTAAATCCAGTCGCTGTGACTTGCGGTGATTAGCTCAGGAAAGATGTAACAGGTAGTTGGGTACCTAGGTAGGCAGGTAGGTAGGTAGGTAGGGAGCCAGGGACGTATTACGACATGCTGCCGGTGCCGGAACCCGTGCTCCCGTCGCGGCCGGCGAGGGGGTCCTGAAATCGCATCTTGTGGTGAATACAATTGGAGCAACCTGGAAGCGGGGAAGAATGCCAGCCTCCATGCGTACAGTGGGCTGAGAGGACTGGCCAAGCTCGTGGAGTAAGCCCCATAATTAGGACTCGCATCCCGTGAGAGAAGGGTTGAATCGGGGCTAGATAGGTAGCTATGTGACTCGGATGGGATGACGCTTGCTTATACTTGTCATTTGCATCGGGCGCATGATAGGGGGGGATGGAACGAAACATTGAAGGCGGGTGCAGGAGTTGGTCAGACCACCAACGAGCACAATGGGGAGCTGGAATTCTCTGCATGGAGCACGAAAGTGGCACCGCCAGTACGGCGGCCAGTCTACAGCCAGCAGCGACTTCCGGGCGACGTTCACCAAGCTCTGCTATGGGCCCGGAAACGGCAGAGATCCGCCATGCGGCTTGGATCGCGGCCTTCAGACATTCGCGGATCTCGTCGAGACACGCATGCGGGAGTACGAGGTAGTGACAAGCCCGGTGCTTGATGCCTTATGGGGCACCACTCATCCTGGGTCTCGGGCCGCGTATCTTGACAGATAAACGCAAACGGGCACACGGATCGTGCGAATGTTGAGAGTGGCGACGCCCCAAACCACAGTTGACAACATCGTGGACGACGTTTTTCGTTTGCCGTTCCCGAAGACGCCATGATACGGCACAGGAATGCTATGCGCCATTTGGTCTTCGCGGTAACGGGGTGGTGCACGATGCTATTCACACCGACGGTTGTAGAAATCGACACGGACTACTCCTTCTCTGTGTCCACGTCGTCGGGACCGCTCCCGATCGGCCAGCCACGTGTAACCGACGCAGCGATGAGACAATCATTCGAACAATCGTCACGGCAGCCCATCGGCGCCCTTTTGCGGAGCTATGACCTGATGCCCATCGCCTGCCCGCCCGGATATGGCTCGGGCACTGCTGGACTTTCACCCCCTGTTGACCGTGCCGCATCTGAACCTCTACTCCTTGTCACGGGTGGGCGATGTCACCGTCCGCTGGGTCGACGACCTCTCTCAGCATTGTGAGTTCGACTGATACTCCAAAAATAAGGAACTGAAACTCTTTCGGCTTCCTTCACCCTGCGCAAGAATATCTCTGGATGAGAACACTGAGGCCGTGATCGGTCGGTGAGTATCTACCCAGTGATTCCCACCTATCCAACAACCTCCCCTTCTAAGTTTCCCTCACCCTAACATGCCCTACGCCTAGTTTGTTCAAGTCCCATATCTGCCAGCACAACTGCCGTACCAGTCTGGATACCGTCGCCAGGTCCTACTTGATCGAGGTTCTTCTCAGCTATCGTCTTCTCTTCGGCCAGCACGCGGGCTCCCGCCAGCTCTTCCGTGAGAAAAAGCAGGAAAAGGCAAAATGCAACGGCGTGCTGGATCCCCTTCTCATATCTCTCTGTGGGGACGCCAAAGTCGCTGACTTTGGTGGCGCCGAAGACCTTCTCCGTGAGCGCGGAGTCTATAATGCCCCAACCAACTTCCCGCACCTAGGACCACGCCTGATGGAGTTTCAGGACTACAGCAACAGCCAAAGACCGAGGGACATGTGGGAGGTGTGGAATGACCCGCGAGACCCGGAGAGACTTCTCACCTTCAAAGCGGTTATTATCTTCGGGAGTATGAGCATGGTAATTGGAGGGTTGCAGCTTCTCATGGCAGTGGCACAGTTCGTTGCTGCTTTTCTAATTGAGTAACTGGAATTTCTGGTCAATGACTGGCAGGAACAGTCGCCTATGCCGCGCGAAGGAAAGGGAGTGTTTGCAGGGCACTGAAGCTAGCACAAAGACTCAAGCACGCTACGTAGGTAGCATCTTTCTTCTCCGTCAACAATCTGAGGGGACTATGAATCACTGTCCGTTCCACCGTAATCAAGAAACTAAGTACCTAGGGGGACAAAAGCTTCGAGTGGTGGCTACCTACCCCCAGAACTACCAGTCGTAGGTCTAACGCGGAAGCCCATCATACCAATGACTGCCTGTCGACTACCTAGCGTTTCCGCGGGCAGCCACTCCTCTACCCCGTGCTGTTCTTCAGTTGACTCTGGCTCGCTCTAGCTTTCGAAACAGAGTTAGTTGATTCTAGGCTCGCCAGGAACCTTCCAGTGAGAAAAAAAATGATCAGTGACCAGATTGGAAGTGAATGACATACGAGCTACACACAGCTTAACCGGTTGTGGCAAGGTAGACCTTTCCACCAAGGCAGAGGAAACGCGGATTCGCGCCGGAGGACGACTCCTTACTGCTACCCCCTGATGCCGAAAGGAAAGCCACTTCGGCTTGGGCGCGCCACGACTGGTATCTGAACTTTATGGGGGGTAGCCAGAGCGGTCCATGATAGTCCGAATGTCGAAGTCATAGTTGACGGAAAATGTCGAACTAGACCGCTGCACCAAAACACTGCAAAAGTGAATCCACTGATACTAGCATTTAGTAACAGCAACTATATTCCACACGTTCCACAGAAAAGGTCTGCGCAGAACCCGCCTCGGGGGACTGTGGGGGGGTCGATGACATTCTCAACGCAGCCTGGGGGGGGATTCCTCTTCGACAGGTTGCTGGGCAGTCAGGTCGGAGCTGAATGATTCAAGTGAACGGTGGAGATGCTTGGCTTGGATAAAAGTCTCTGTTTGTTGATGCTTCCAGTCTGGGGATGCGAGTTGCTTTTGTACTAGTACAGAGTAATCCCCCTGTGCCTGCCCGTGGATTTGAGTGAGTGGGCCTGAGATTCCCCTCTCGCGACCTCATTGATATCCGCCCACGTCGTGCAAAATGCAGGCTGCCATCTCGGTGACCACAAGGGCCGAATAGCGGGTACCTGTGAGGACGTTTCCGCAGTCGGTGGGAGAATTGATGACCGTGATGGGAATGAGTCTCCACGGGGCGCTCAATGAGATCTAGAATCATGGCCTTCACATGCTTCGATGGGTTGGTTGACGGAGACAACAGCGCCCGAGTACCCCTTCTCATCTGACATTTTAGGGGGTCAGTCGGCTCCGAGTCTGTGTTTGGATGAGTGGAAGTTGTCGGCCGGGTGCAGAAATTGACCGAAGCACCACCTGTTGAGCGGGTCTCACGAACATCTGAGTCACCTCACCGCCAGTTGACGAGATGACGGCCGAACATTGTCGGCTGCCACGGCTTGGAAGAGTTACCCCGCTTTTGCCCGGAAGACGAGGCGATCTGCTCTATCTAACCACAATTTTGATTGCGATTTGATGCTACCTCAGCACGCGCTTTCTGCGGGACTGCAGTGGGAGTGTCACGGCATAAGTGAGGTGGTGGCGTGTGAGTGGATCCCGTCCAGCCGGGCAGCATTTAGCGAGCCTGAGAAAGTTGGGCCTAAATTTGTGCCATCATGCTGACGCCCCGTTCAATAGGTATTCGAGTCAGGATCACAAGGAGGGGCGATGGGACCGGTGCGAAGCTATCCTCAATATAACCGTAGCCGTGACACCTTTGTTGTCGTTTCAGACTTATCTCCACCGTCGAACAAGTTCTTCACTTTGGAGCTGTCGACATGGATAATATCCAAACGAGCATTGACTTCTTGGCCGATTTGCCTATATATGAGGAGGAAAAACCATATTACCTTCACGCGTCTGCGTCCGCCGGCGAACATCTCGACGACATTAAGTTCACCAACATAGAGTGGGGTGCCAGACTGTTGACAGCCTATAGCATGCGCGATAACTCCGATATCAGCCTTGAGAGGAACGGGTTCTGTTATGTGGAGCACAAATCGGACTGTATCCCGACGGCAGAAGGTGGACTGTCTGGAGTGGCCAAGTACCGTCAAGACTGTGAAGCGCTCCTACGGGGCCTATTCCAGGCGGAGTTTGTTCACTGCTGTTGCTACAAAGCAAGGAAGAACGCGCCAATTAAACTCGACCAGTACGATCCAAACAACCCACTTGTTGTGTAGGAAGCTGCTGTCGGTGCACATGGTAAGTCATCCACGATGTTCAGGGCTGGGTGCCGTGGAATGTGAAGTCTAGCGGCGCTGACGCGACACCGGTTCGGCCGCTTCTCAGTGGGTTAGTTTCCATTCCAAACGTGCCCGAAAGTCAGGGCGTAGCTTCAGGTCTCTAATAATACCTATCTAGACACCTCCTTGGACCACGTTCCGCGCTTGTTGAGAGACCTCGTCAAGGAGAATCCGGAGCTGGACGGGTATCTAAGACCAGGATACCGTGTCAGGCTGATCAATTTGAGAACCCTCTCAAGCTTCTCCCTCGTGATGATGGAGTTTGCTGACTTCTGCCCTTATAGCATTTGGCAGTTTGTCTTGCCAGAGTGTGAAGACCGGACGCTTGCACTCTGTGACTTCATGTCCATCGACGTGAGCGACCTGATTCCGACCGATAGGGTCTACCTAACTCATTCACAAGAGATCTACCACCTTAAGTACAACGAGGCCCAGCGGTGGTTTTGGCTGCCGCGCCAGCGATCTGAGGAGCCTTTCCTATTTATGACATGCGACAGTAAATCTGCACCTGTAGCAAGATGTACGTGATTCACGTCCCAGAAGCCGATTATGTGTGTTATCTGACGACTGACGCTCATTATGTCAAGATTGTCCTCACATTTCAGTGCCAAACCCACTTGCGTCAGCTGGCGCGCCGTCGCGCGAGAGTGTGAAAACCAGGAATTTGGTAATAACCAAAGCGTAGGTGGGCAGAGATAGCCGACATCCAGTGGGTCACTGGACAGTATTACATGTCAGACTCGAGTTAATTCCGAGTAGCTTACCTTGGTGAAGGGGCTGGATAAGGCTAAGATTCATATCGGTGTCGCTCCCGGGGGCGACCAGAATCTGCAGTCAGTAGATAGATACCTTAGTTAAGATGATAGCTTCTCCGAAAATCTCAACCCACATAAGACCTTCATAATCCCTCTCTGCTGGTCATATTATCATATGTTAGCGCACCAACGTACGAGATCCGTCAATTGTCACAGTGCCTGGGCAGCCACGTCCCTGTTCGTGTTGAAATACCGCTGTGAAACTGGCAATGGAAATGACTTCTAACTGCAAGTCGCCACTGCGAAGGGCCACCAGAAAAGGGTTGGTGGTGTGACCGACTGCCGCTAGCAGTAATCGTCATCTGAAGCCGCTATTCCCTTTCATGGTGATGCTGATTTTCACAGTCTGGCAAGACTCGTTCGCAAAGCACTGGCACACAACTGCTGTTACTGCTCTCAGGATCTTACTACTAGGGTACGCTGTATGCTAGGGGGCATGTGATCAAATTGTTAAGGGGGCTCTTGAGGATGTGAGTGCAAGAAGATTAGTAAGCGGAAGCCAAAAAAAACATACAGCACCAGGGATTCGCTGGTCGTCACCGACCCAACTACTAGTCTGGCGATTGGTGGCTTATCTATGGGAGAGCAGACGGGATCCCGAGTTCTCCACCATCTATGGCCGTATGTGACTGTAGGAGTTCGAACCACTCCTGATATAGGTAATGTCTCCAAAATCTCGTTTCAGGCGTAGAATGAGTGCAGTGGTTAGCTGAAGTCCTATATCTGGCTGGACAAATGGCCTTTCGAAAGTCGCAGCAATGCTTTGCCAAGCTCTTTGGCACAGAACATTTTGCAAAGAACCGTCATGTCGTCAAACACCCTGCAACCCCAAGCCGTTAGACAATCATCTCCAACACAATTCACTCCACCATGTCGACTTACACCTGTCGTTGTTCCGAGCCAGGAACGTACAGAGCATTCCCAATATTGAA
>Ga0247780_1000434_pt1 | contig 39802 bp, 13 predicted proteins | sample UWRJL079202R5_FD_179927 | JGI IMG/M metagenome (GOLD analysis project Ga0247780, IMG submission 179927) | Plant litter microbial communities from Arlington Agricultural Research Station in Wisconsin, United States - UWRJ-L079-202R-5 | ecosystem: Environmental > Terrestrial > Plant litter >...
GGTTGGCAGTGGAGTCTGGCGTTCTTGGCTGTGCAGATCCACGGATGCAGCCGCGGAGCGGCTGCGTGGATCCAGCCACACTGTTCTAACCACACTAGCCGGGTTAGGGTTGTAAAAACCCAACAAATAGAGAACTTATAAGTTAAGGGTCTTATTATAATATTTAAAGATAAAGTAATGGAAATTAAGTTACAGTTCTGTAATAAAGTTCACTTTACTAATTAACTTAAGTACTAACTTATTAAGGAAGGCCACTTTATAGAAGAATAAGCTGGGTTATTACTATTTAAGTTTTAAGAAGAGGTTTAGGAGAAATAACAAATTTAAAGGTAAGTGGAAGAAGAAAAGAAATAAGGCGTTACCCCTCCTATTTTATATTTTATAATTACAGTACCTATAATTAATATTAACTACTTTAACTATAAGGATGTACTGTAAATTAATTACGTGTATAATAACTGTATTTTTAACTAATATAGTAAATTTAAGGCTTTTTATAACCACTTCCCTAACATATAAAGATAAGACTATACTATCGTAAGGGTAAAGTTAGAACTGGCTTATTATTAAGTCTTTTATTTCCCGATAAGAGAGTTTAGTAATAAGTAGAAAGTTATTATAATTAACTAAGCCCCTGTTACATATTAGCAAAAAGGGGTATTTAATAACTGCCTAGTTATAACGTGCTTATTACACTTTAACGGAAAAGTTAAAGAATAGTAAAAGTGAGAAGATTATTAGTAAATCTAAAAGCAGAAGGACATTACTATAATCTAATTTTATAAAGTGTATTATTAACTTATTAAGGACTTTAAAAACATTAAACCGTTTAAAGTTAACTGGACGTTAAAACGTGAGAACTTAAAAAGGGTTAACTATTAGATTTATTAAAGCTGCTTATTTTTTTAAAAGGAATTAAGAAAAGGTTATAGGCCCTTTAAAAGGGCTGGAAATTAGTAGTTTACTAATTAGTAAAAACCTTAAGAAAAAGGAGAGGTATTTAAAGGTTAGGTTAGATAAGACTTTAAAGATAGATAATTACTATAACTTAAATATTAAAGGAATATAAGTACTATTCTGTTAGTATTAATATAATAAATGGAAGAGGGAGGCTGTTTAAAGTAAAAGTAGTGATTAATAGTAAGAGTATTTTTAACTTAATGTACCTTTTATTAATTAACTGAAGGAAACTTCCTAATTAAGAATATAAAGAGGTTATTCTTATTTAAAATAAAGAAGGAGGCTTATATTAGTATAATAACGGTAAAGTCACTTATTACTTACCACTTTTAATTAAAGTAGATAAAGATAAATAATAAGTAGACTTTAACGTTATATTAGTTATAAGGTATAATATAATCTTAAGTTTACCCTAGCTAGAAAAGTATAACCCTGTAATTAACTAAAGGAGTGGTTACCTCACCTTTAGTAAGTCTTTTAACTGTAATTACTATTTAAAGAAAGTTAAGAAAGTATTAAACCGCCCTAAAGTTACATAAAGTACTTAAAGGTATAATAAACCCTTAAAATTAAGTACAGTTTAAGTTAGGTTTATAAAGATAGTTAAAGGATTAAAAGGTCTACTATATTACCTAAATGACGATTTAAAGGGTAGAAAGAAGTTAGAAGCTAATTTATAGATAAGTAAAGAAATTAACTTATTTAAGGTACTTATAAAGTATAAGAAGTTTATCCTGTTTTAAAAAAAGATACTGTAACTACCAGACTATAAACTGTAAGATTACGAAATTAAACTAAAGTTAAGAGTAAAGCTTTATAGCTTTTAACCTTACTACCTAAACCCCTAATAAGCTAAGGTTTTAAGGGAGTATATTAATAAAAATCTAAAGAATGGATTTATTATAAAGTCCTAATCCCCAGCAGGGTACCTAGTACTGTTTATCTTAAGAAAGGGAGATAGTAAACTATATATAGTTATTAATTATTAGATATTAAATAAAGATATAATTAAAAACCGTTACTTACTACCACTTATTACGGAAATGTAAAAACGGATCGTTAAGGTAAATTAGTTCTTTAGCCTTAATTTCCTTATAAGGTTTAACTATATTAGAGTGAAGGAAAAGGATAAGTATAAGACGGCCTTTTAGACTTATAACAAGTATTATTAATACTGTGTTATACCGATAGGATTAATAAACGCTTTTACGACCTTTTAAGGCCTTATTAACAGTGTTCTTTACCCCTTCCTTAATAAGTTTATCTTTATATACTTAAACGACGTTTTAATCTACTTTAAAACTTTAAAAAAATATTAAAAATATATATAATAGGTTTTAATAGCTTTTAAGAAAGTGAAGTTAATAGTGAATTTAGAAAAGAGCCATTTTTATATTTAGGAATTAAACTATTTAAGGTTTAAAGTAACCCTTAAAAAGCTTAAAATGTAATTAAAGAAGATAAAAGTAGTTAAGGATTAACTTATTTTAAAGAATTAAAAAAAGTTATAAGTTTTTATCAGCTTTATAAACTTTTATTAATGTTTTATTAAATACTTTATAAAGATTATAAAACTACTATATAAGCTTATAAGAAAGGGTAAACTGTTTAAGTGGATTAATAAATAATAAAAGGCGTTTAAAGACTTTAAACACGCCTTTATTACAGTACCAGTCCTAACCCTCCTTAATTTCTTAAAGCCTTTTTAAGTTAAAACAGATTTCTTAGAATTCGCTATTAGTGGAGAACTTAACTAAATTTAAAACGATAGGAAACGTTACCTAATTACCTTTTTATTAAAGGGAATTTATAATCTAGCCTTATAATATCTAATCTATAATAAGGAACTAATGGTGATTATTTAATACTTTATTAAGTAGGTACTGTATTTAAATAGTATAGAAGAACTGGTTTAGGTCTTTTTAAATTATAATAACCTCTGGTATTTCCTAATAAAAGAATTTAGTTTACAGTAAGTATAATAAGCTAAATTAATAGCCTTATTCCACTTTTAAATCTATTATGTTAAAGGAAAAGATAATAGGTAAGCTGATACTTTTAATTAAAGACAGGATTATAAAGATGCTAATCTGGTTTTAATCCCTATTACTATATTTAATAAAGTAAAGAACGGCACTTTAAAACATATATTATAAGTGTTAAATAACTAAACGTTAAAATAAACTATTAACGTTTATATAAACTTATAAATAAAGTATAATATTTATTAGTAATAATAGGACTTTTAAGTAAAAAGGTTAATAAAAGGTACTTATAAATATAAGTACCCTTTAAGAGACTTTTTAAGGTATATATAAGACTGTGGTAAAAAGTGCTTAAAGTATTTAAATTATAATAAAACTGGTTATTAGCTGGAATAGCTATTAAAAGGTGTAGATAATATACTTAAATTAGGAGTAAGGCTTTAATATTAAGAGAAACCGTATGTTTATAACCTAGGTAAATGAAAGGAATATATCTAATTGATTTATAAGTCTTAATTTAGAGGATATATAAGCCGGGTTAAGACTTTTACATAGGTTTAATAAATATACACCTTTTTAAGAATAAAGAAGTTAATTAAGGAAGTAGTTAATAACTGTAATATCTGTTACTATAAGTAAAATTAACGTTATAAGCTTTATAAGCTCTTTAAACTACTCCCTATATTATAAGTGTTATAGAGTTTAATCTTACTTAACTTTATTATTAAGATCTTAAAGTCTAGGGACCTTGTTATAAGAGTCACTTATAACTAGATCCTTATAATAGTTAACAGATTAATAAAGTAGGCCTACTTTTTACTAACCTTAAAGAATATAATAGTAGAGTAACTTACTTATGTTTTTAAAAAAGAGGTAGTTTTATAACACCTTTAGCTAGATAACATTATTACAGATTAAGATAAGCTAATTATGTTAAAGTTCTAATAAGGGTTAATGTAGAGAATAGGTGTAAGGAGTAAGCTTTTAACAGCTTTTTACTTACAGATAGATAATTAAATAGAGTAAGTTAATTAAATACTGATAATATACTTTTAAACTTATATTAACTTTAAATAAGATAATTAGCTTAAGTTATTATTAATAATATAAATAGCTTATAATATAATACCAGTTAAGTTGATAAATATATTACCGTTCTTTGCTAATTACAGTAAGGAGCTTAAACTCTATTAAGGCCTGCTTATTAACACCCCTTAAGTTACAGTCTGTACAGATTAGATATAAGAATTATATAACTATTTATAAGCTGAATTTAAATTTACACATGAACGAATAAAGAAGTTTACTAATAAATATCAAACTGAGTAACTAGTGTTTAAGAAAAGACTTTATTACGATAGTAAATAAGTTAAGGGACCGACTTTTTAAAAGGGGGATTACGTTTACCTTTTTTTATAAAACTTATATTTGAAACGACTTAGTAAGAAGCTTAACTTTAAAAGGTACAGACTGTTCTAAATTAAGAAAAAGGTTACCACCTCTAATTACAAATTAGACTTACCTACTAGTGTAAAGGTGTGAATTAAGGTTTTTCACATCTTACTTTTAAAACCCGCCTTAAAGGGAGTTCCCCTGGAAAAGAAGATTAAGGTTAATATAGATAAGGATAAGTATAACGTTAAGGAAGTTGTAGATTTATAAAGGGAAAAGAATACGTTTAAATATCTTATTAAATAGTTAGACTATAACCTTAAAAATAACTTATAGGAGCTTATTAAAAACCTTAAGTGCTTAAACCTAATTATAAAGTTCCACTAAAAGAATCCAGACTGATTAAAACTAATAATAAGAATTAGAAATAAGATAAGATCTAACATTTAAAACTACTATATTAAAGAGTAAGACTACTGTGGGACTTAGAGCCTAAGAAGCGGTAAGAAACTCCTTAGTAGGTACGGGAGGACGTTTATTAGAACTTTAACTATAGGTTATAAGGACCTTAAACCTAATAAAGAGGCTAGGCCTCTAAAGCTCCTAATAAGCTCTACATAAGAATAAGTACTGTTAAGAAAAAGAAGTTAGTAAAAGAAAAGAAGTAAATGCGCCATTATTATACTAAAGGGCCGTTTTTATTTATTAAGAGAAGGAGGTTATAAACTAGGTTATAAAGCGACCGCTTACTGTAGAGACCCTGTTAAGAAGTTCCCCTAATTAAAAGACTCTACATCTTTAAAAGGGGTGTTTAACTTAACCTCCTTACTCTCTTAAAACTTTAATAACTCCACTTTATAATTAAACGCTTTTATAACCTGGTCTTTAAAGCGGGACCACTATTTATAAAGGCACGTTAAACACATTAACACTTCTTAAAGCTTAACAGTAGCCTTATAAAGCTGCTAAGTAGTAGATTTAACTTATAAGTTAAAGTCTTACTTTTTAATAAGAAAAGCTTTTAACTTTACTTTACTAACACTAAAAGCGTTACATTAAGAAAGCCAGTGCCCCTTTAAACAGTAGTTATAACTGTTAGACTAGTTTAAGACCTAACAGATAAGAGAGGGTTAGTAGACTTATAAAAAGAATAAAGGGATTTTTCACTATTAAACGTATATATGTAAGCTGTAAGGTTTAAACAGCAGTTAATACTTTTACTTTATTCCCGTTTTAAAACCTAAGAGTTAGACACTTATTATATAGTAAAGTGGTGAAAGGAGAAACTTACCTTTTAAGTTCTTTATAGGAAAAGAACGTTAAAGAGGGGGAATTATATAATAACCTTATAAGCTGTTACTTAGGCCGGGGCAGCTTAATAAATCCCCCACATAAGAAACAGTGTGAAAGTTAGTGTATACTGTCTAAGTGCATTAGGCTAGGGGTGCAAAGACTTAAAGCCCTTATAACTAATAAAGTGCTATTCGTAATATACTAAGTGCTTACATTATAAGTAGGAGAAACCTTATAAGTAAAACATTCATACAGTGCAGAGTGCTTACGTAACGAGCACTTATAACATTATAAGTAAGGTATAAAGTACCTCTTAATAGTTAGTATAGATAGTTATAATTATGCCTATAACTACTGTAAGGGACTCTAATTCCTCACGCTAATATTTAATTATTCATTTATATTTTACTATTTAGACTTACCCCTATGTATTATAATAACAGCAACCTATAGTGATATTAAACCTCTATCTAAGAGTGTTAGCTTAATAAGCCGTCTTCAGAACACCTCTTACCTGTTAGCGTCCTGCCATACGTTCTGTCTTAACCCACGCCAGTCCTCTCAAGGCCTGTATCGGGTGCAGGTCGTAATACTAGGCTCTTCATTTCAGCATACGTTTAAAAAGATTTACACTGAAAAAGCAATAAAATTAGCACAACTAGGCGTGCTGTTAGTAATACACTACTTTTGTTAGTTATAACAAAGATTAGCAGTCGTCTGGTCTAAGCTAGACTCGTTTAAATAATTAAAAGACAGAATAACCTTATCTCTAAATTCCTCTAAACCACCTAAAGCTATAGAGAAGCTAGGTGTAATACAGAGCGCTATTATATTTACTGCAGTAGGTTAAGGAGTAAGTCTCGTTAATTATGGTTAAGTTAAAGTAAGGTAAAGTGGCAGAGGACAGCTTAGACGTAAGACTTGGCAAGAGTCGTTACCGGATACCACCTCGGGTAGTCTGCAGGCTAACCCGCTAGGCTCAACTTTAAGAGCGTGGCAGCAGCTAACACCTTTATTACTACTACTACCGCCACTACTATTACTACTGCCGCGCTATATTACACGACGTTCGTTGCTGCTAGCACAGCTGATTAAGTATGCTAGTGTAGCGAAGAGACGAAAATATAGTCGCCCATCTCGACAGCGCTTAGAAGAAGCAGGCATCGCCTAATGTTCATTGTAATTATCTCTTATCCATGCTGTTACTACTTACTTCACCTGTGTACAAATAGCTATCTAATTACCTAAATACTATAGCTATTCCTTATTTTTATTACCGCTATTGCTGTATACCCTTTATCTAAAACGCTAAGCCCCTTACACTTAACTTAAATAATATGACGTATTATTTTCTAATTTAAGTTATTATTCTTAATAGCAAAAGTAATCTAATGCGTCCGAGCGTTTTTTTCGCTCTTATAAGGTGTCTTATTAAGAATATTTTATATTAGCTTTTGATCTTAATCGCCTAAAGTAGAAGTTGAATTAACATAAGGGTAATAGTCGTTACGTTAGAGCCTAACGCTCTTAACTTTACCTCCTTTTTCATAGCAGCCGTAAATTAAGCCGCCGCCTTACTAGATAAACAGGTTCGCCTTTATACGTTAGTCTCTTAAACGTAGGTAATAGTAACTGTGCCGTATTTACTAACGATAGTAGTAATAGCCTGCGAGACGCTTTTAATTTTATTAATAGATATAACAATAATAAAATAACTACAAAACTAAGCGTTATAGAAAGAAATCTGAAAGGATTAGGCTTTAAGGCTTTATAAGATGTTAAAGAGGCGTTGAAATATAGCTGTGAGTACCCTGTGACGACTGCGTTGCAGGGTAGGCTGGCTTTGCCAGCCATACCGTAGCTGAAGGTGGCTGGGGCCACCTATTCCAAGATTGGCAACTGTGACTCAGGCCCCTATAGAATGTTCTACAACTGCCTGAGCACACTGGGCCCTGTGGGCCCTGTGGGCCTTATAAGGCCCACTGAAGGTTCTGGAACTACAGAAGGTGACGTAATAGATTGGAAACTTTACCTTTTGTAATATAGTTAGTTTCTAGGCACAGAAGGCTCTGGAATTCTTCCAGAGCCTATAACTAGACCTCTCCTCTCCTTTGTAAATAGTTTCTCTTCAAGCAAGCAACAATCATATAAAACTCAAGCTTAAGAAAAGCAGTTTAAAGGGTAAAGACTTAGATAATCTGATTAAGAGAGTTATATAAGATAGCTTTTTTAAAGATAAATCTAGTATCGATAATCAGCCTATTTATAAAGAGCTCGCTCTAATCTTTAAGCCGCAGCACGTAAAGATGATAAGCGTATGCGTCGCGTTAGTACTGCTATTACAGATTTACATTTAGGAATCTATACTAACGACTTATAGGTACAAGAGAAGATTCCCTAGTTCTGACCCACGCAACATAGAGATAATGAAACTATTAAGATCCAGCTCCTAAAGCCGCTGTAATATGGAGGGTATAGGGTGTCACTAGGAAGAGGGTGCGTGAGTGTGGACATGCGAGCTGAACAGGAACTCAGGAGAGCTAAACTGGCACAGCCAGCTCAGCTGGTGTGGACTACAGTCGCCACACACCTTGCCACCGTTTACATCTATAAAACAGCCATTACATGACCCTAAAATCGACACCACGAATTTTCCTTTCCTTCTTCGAAACTAAGCTAGGCTTAGCCAGACTAAGCCAGACTGAGCAAGGGGGTCACTATTCTAGCCTAGCTCGGCTATAGTTGCCACAGTCTAAAATGGGCGTGGAGTTGCAAAGCCCCAGTTTTAGGTCCTCATATCATAACATACTACCACCACCCACCACCACAACTAATGCTGCTACTATGCAAGCTTACAAATACAGTAATAAATTACTACCTTTTAAAATAGGGAGTGTAAGGGGCGGGGGCGGAACCACTGCAAAAACACTGTGAAACCACCAGAGTGATGGTAATATGTCAGAAAGAAGGAGGTTCAGGGGCCCCAGCCATTTAGTCATCTCCGCTAACTGGATTTCTGGCACTGCCAGAGCGCCAGGAAGCCTGAGCCTCCACAATTACGAGGACTGAATCCTTTAAAGAAGTCTATAAAATGTAGGTTCTAGCCTCTAGCCAGAACCTCAACAAGCAATTCAATCAAGCAGTTGCAACTCCTATTAATTCCAAAGAATTCCAGTATGCAGTGTTTCTAATAAGAGGCCTTATTAGGTAGAGAGCTAATTGTGACGACCCTGCAGGCCGTCACTTGGGCCGGGGCGGCCCGACGAATCCCCCGCAGAAGGAACAGTGCGGGAAGACGGTGTACACCGTCCAGACGCACTGGGCCAGGGGTGCAAAGACCCGAAGCCCCTACGACCAATGAGGTGCTACTCGCAGCATGCCGAGTGCTTGCATCGCGAGCAGGAGAAACCTTATAAGCAGAACGCTCACGCAGTGTAAAGTGCTTACACTACAAGCACTTACGATACTATAAGTAAGGTATAAAGTACCTCTTAGCTAGTTAGTATAAATAGCTATAGTTATACCTATAACTATTATAAGGGACTTTAGTTCCTTACGTTAATATTTAATTATTTATTTATATCTTACTGTTCAGACTTACCTTTATGTATTATAGTGATAACGACTTATAATAACATTAAACCCCTTATTTAGGAGTGTTAGCTTAATAAGCTGTCTTCGGAACGCCTTTTACCTGTTAACGTCCTGTTATACATTCTGTCTTAACCTGTGTTAATCCTTTTAAGGCTTATATTAAATACAGGTTATAATATAATACTAATATCAAGTTCTAAATACTGTTTATTAAATTCCTAAATATTACTTTTCTCTTATTAATATATCGACTTTTAGAAAAGGTAAGGAGATTAAGGAGGCGTAAGCTTAACTTTAATTTCCTACTATTAATAAGTTAGCTGTATACCTTAAAGACTTAAACCTTAATCAGTAAGGACTAGTTAAAGAACTTAACGAAGCTTTCTCTAGAGATATTAAAAGCCGTATTAGTCTTATTAAAAAACTCTAAGCTTAACTTAACGCTATTAAGCTGGAGAATAACGACCTTAAAGGCTTGTAAAAGAAACGAGTGAAGCTCCCCTTACTGTTACGCTTTAAGGGAGACTTTACGTAACTAAAGTTATAGATAACTTAGCTTTAGAGCTATATTACCTATTATAATAAGTAGTTCTTTAAAGAAGAAGGAAAAGTCAGGTTCGCTAAAGCTTTATTAGATAAAGTAACTGTTTACTAGTATAAACCTTACGTAAAGATAATTAATAATCTCTTTATAAATAAAACACGTAAAGAGGCCCTTAAGACTTAAGCCCTTTTTAACAACTTTAACGTTTTCATTAACTAACTCTAAACTGAGTTTAAAGAACTAAACGCCTTTAAGCAGGCCGAATAATACTTTATAACCTTAAGATAGATATCTTTAGTCTTTAAGTTCTCTATATGCTTTAAACTAGAAGTAGTAAAAACTAAACTTAGTTAAGAGGCTTTAATAATGCTGTTCTAGAGTAATCTAAAGGAGCACGTTACTAAAGACCTTTACTAAAAGGACCGACCGGATTATCTTTAAGAGCTAATTAAGATAACTATTAAGGTTAATAATTAATATTATAATTACTATTATCGAAAGAACTTTTAAAAAGAACAAACCCCTTATTAACTGGGTAAACTTAAGAAGGGGAGTTAGTTAACTGTAATAAGTCACCACTTTAAACTAATAAATATTAATATAATGAACTATTAAAATTAACTTAACTGCGATAAGCTTTAATAATAACTGTAGTAAAAGCAGTTTAAAGACCTATTATAAGTCTAATGCTTTAACTGTAATAAGAAAGGACATATAGCATAGCAGTACTTGTCGCTAAAATAAGTCGATTAGAAACCTATTCTAGAAGGGGGAAAGTATATTAGGTTTAACTTAGGAGATATCTATATTAGGATAATAGGTAACGAAGAAAACTGTATTTAAATAAACAAATGTAATTTAAGAGATAAGGAAAAAGAAGAGGAAGAACCCTAAGACGTAATATACCTAGTCTTTAAAGGTGTTTTAAAAGAGTTAACTACAGAGGTGTAGGTTATAGAAAATTAACTTTAAAATAGAAACTTAAAACCGTTAAAGGTACAGGTTATAAAAGACTGACTTTAGGAAGAAATGTTCCAGTTAGCTGTTATAAGCTTTAAAAACTTTACCTTATAAGCCTAGGAATTAAGGAAGTCTAGGAAGGACCTTAACTTAGAAATTATTAAAATAGTGGAAGAAGTTAAAGAACTAGCCCTTTAGGTTACTTAAACGGTAAAATAAGCTTTAAAAAGTAAAAGAGAATAAACTAAGAGAATCGAATTAGAGAAACGGAAGTTCTTCTTAACAGTACCCCCTAAGACTTTTAAATACTTTAAGTACGTTAAGTAGATTAGCACCCTTACCTCTCTGGAAGAAGGATAGTTTAGATAACTACCCTGCATTAAAGTTAGTATGCTTTAGACTGGTACTTTAAAGGTCTCCTGAGAAGGTATAAAGTAAGCACACTAACGAAGAGTTTAAGAGCTAAAAGAAAAACATTAAGAGTTAGTAGACGAAGTGGAGGACTTACAGGTTAAAGGCCTTACAGTAACGTCTAAGGACAGAGTAGTAAAGATTAGATTATAACTTTACAATAAAGTTCGCTTTACTAACTAACTTAAATATTAACTTATTAAGGAAGGACATTTTATAGAGGAATAAGCTAGATTGCTGTTACCTGAGTTTTAAGAAAAGGTTTAAAAGAAATAACGTATATAGAGGTAAGTAGAAGAAGAGAAAGAATAAAGTGCTACTTCTTTTATTCTATACTCTATAATTGTAACACTTACAGTTAATATTAACTATCTTAATTACAGAGATATACTGTAGATTAATTATATATATAATAATTATGCTCTTAATTAGTATTACAGACTTAAGGCCTTTTATAATTATTTCCCTAACGTACGGAAATAAGATTACGCTGTTATAAAAGTAAAGTTAGAATTAGCTTATTACTAAGTTTCCTACTCTTTAATAAGAGAATTTAGTAATAAGTAAAAGGTTACTGTAATTAACTAAGCTCCTGTTATGTGCTGGTAAGGAGGGGTACTTAATAATTACTTAGTTATAACGTACTTATTACATCTTAATAGAAAAGCTAGAGAATAGCAGAAATAGGAAGACTACTAACAGATTTAAGAGTAAAAAGATATTACTGCGATCTAAGCCTGTAAAGTGTATTATTAACTTATTAAGGACTTTAAAAATATTATACTGTTTAAAGTTAATTAGACGTTAAGGCGTGAAAATTTAAAAAAAGTTAATTATTAAGTTTATTAAAGTTACTTGTTTTTCTAAAAGGAATTAGGAAAAGGCTGCAGGCCTTTTAAAAGGGCTGGAAACTAGTAGTTTACTAGTTAGTAAAAACCTTAAGAAGAAGGAGAGGTATTTAAAAGTTAAGTTAAATAAGACCTTAAGGACAGATAATTATTATAACTTAGATATTAAAGGAGTATAAACATTATTCCGTTAGTATCGATATAATAGACGGAAGAGGGAGGTTATTTAAGGTAAGAGCAGTAATTAATAGTAGAAGTATTTCTAACTTAATACACCCCTTATTAGTTAACTGAAAGAAACTCCTTAATAAAGAGTATAAAAAGGTTATTTCTATTTAAAATAGAGAAGGGGGCTTATATTAGTATAATAATAGTAAAGTTACTTACTATTTACTACTTTTAATTAAAGTAAATAAGGATAAATAATAAGTAGATTTTAACGTTATATTAGTTATAGGTTATAATATAATCTTAAATCTACTTTAGCTGGAAAAGTATAATCTTATAATTAACTAAAAGAGTAATTACTTTACCTTCAGTAAGTCCCTTAACTGTAATTACTGTTTAAAGAAAGCTAAGAAGGTATTAAACCGTTTTAAAGTTATATAAAGTACTTAAAAGTACATTAAACCCTTAAAATTAAGTATAGTTTAAATTAGGTTTACTAAGACAGTTAAAAAACTAAAAGGTCTACTGTATTACTTAGATAACGATTTAAAGGGTAAAAAGAAGTTAGAAGCTAATCTATAAATAAGCGAAAAAATTAACTTATCTAAGGTACTTACAGAGTATAAGAAGTTTACCCTATTTCGAAAAAAGATACTGTAATTACTAGATTACGGACTATAAAATTATGAAATTAAGCTAAAGCTAAAAGTAAAGCTCTGTAACTTCTAACTTTACTACTTAAACCCCTAATAGGCCGAAGCCTTACAGGAGTATATTAATAAGAACTTAAAAAACGGGTTTATTATGGAGTCTTAGTCCTTAGTAAGGTACTTAATGCTGTTTATCTTAAAGAAGGGAGACGGTAAATTATATATAGTTATTAATTACTAAATACTAAACGAAGATACGATTAAAAACTGTTACTTACTATTACTTATTATAAAAATGTAAGAACAGATTACTAAGGTAAACTGGTTCTTTAATTTTAACTTCCTTATAGAGTTTAACTACGTTAAAGTGAAGGAAGAGAATAAGTATAAGATAATCTTTTAGATTTATAATAGGTATTACTAATACTGTATTATGTTAATAGGATTAATAAATGCTCCCGTAACCTTTTAAGGCCTTATTAACAGTATTCTCTACCCCTTCTTTAATAAGTTTATCTTTATATATTTAAATGATGTTTTAATTTATTTTAAAACTTTAGAAGAATATTAAAAGTATATATAATAGGTTTTAATAACTTTTAAAAAAGCGAAGCTAACAGTAAACTTAGAAAAGAGTTACTTTTACGTTTAGGAACTGAATTATTTAAGGTTTAAAGTAACCTTTAAAAGGCTTAAAATATAACTGGAGAAGATAAAGGTAATTAAAGATTAGCTTATTCTGAAGAACTAGAAAGAATTATAAGCTTTTATCGGCTTTATAAACTTTTATCGGTATTTTGTTAAGTACTTTACAAAAATTGTAAAATTACTTTACAAACTTATAAGTAAGGGAAAGCTGTTTAAGTAGACTGATAGATAATAGAAGGCGTTTAAAGACCTTAAGCATACCTTCGTTATAATATTAGTCTTAACGCTTTCCGATTTCTTAAAGCCTTTCCGAGTCGAAATAGACTCTTTAAAGTTTGTAATCGGTAAAGAACTTAGTTAAGTTTAAGATAATAGGAAACGTTACCTAGTTACCTTCTTATTAAAAGGAATCTATAGTTTAGCTTTACGATATTTAATTTATAATAAGGAACTGATAACGATTATTTAGTATTTTGCTAAATAAGTATTATATTTAAGTAGTATGGAAAAATTAATCTAGGTCTTTTCAGATTATAATAACTTCTAGTACTTCCTAACAAAGGAACTTAGCTTACAGTAAGCACAGTAGGTAGAATTAATAGCCTTATTTTACTTTTAGATTTATTATATTAAAGGAAAAGATAATAGATAAGCTGATACTTTTAGTTAAAGATAGGATTATAAGGATACTAATCTGGTCTTAATCCTTATTATTATATTTAACGGAGTAGAGAATAGTACGTTAGAATATACGTTATAAGTGTTAAACGACTAAATATTAGAATAAATTATTAACGTTTGTATAAACTTATAAATAAAGTATAATATCTATTAGTAATAATAAGACTTTTAAATAAGAAAGTTAGTGGAAGGAACTTGTAAGTATAAGTGCCTTTTAGAAGACTTCTTAAAGTATATATAAGATTGTAATAAAGAGTGCCTGAAGTATCTAAATTACGATAAAACTGGTTATTAGCTAGAATAGCTGTTAGAAAGTGTAGATAGCGTGTTTAAATTAAGGGTAAAGCTTTAGTATTAAAAGAAACTATACATTTATAACTTGGAAAAACAGAAGAAGTATGTTTAATAGGTTTATAAGTCTTGACTTAGAGGATATATAGGCTAAGTTAAGACTTTTACGTAAGCTTAGTAAACGTATACTTTCCTAAGAATAAAGAAGTTAGTTAAAGAAGTAGTTAATAACTGTAATATCTATTACTGAAAGCAGAACTAGCGTTATAAACCTTATAGGCTTCTTAAACTACTCTTTGTACTATAAGCACTATAAAGCTTAATCTTACTCGATTTCGTTATTAGGATCTTAAAGTCTAAGGACCTTATTATAAGAGTTACTTATAACTAGATCCTTATAGTAGTTAATAGATTAATAAAATGGGCTTATTTTCTACTAACTTTAAAGGATATAATAGTAAAGTAACTTATTTATATCTTTGAAAAAGAGGTAGTTTTATAACACCTTTAACTAGATAATATCGTTACAGATCGAGATAAGCTGATTATATTAAAGTTCTAGTAAAGATTAATGTAAAGAATAAATGTAAAGAGTAAGCTTTTAACAGTATTCCACTTATAAATAGATAGCTAAACGGAGTAAGTTAACTAAATACTTATAATGTATCTCTAAACTTACGTTAACTTTAAATAAGATAATTAGCTTAAACTATTACTAACAGTATAAATAACTTATAATATAATATTAATTAAGTTAATAAGTATATTACTGTTTTTTATAAACTATAGTAAGGAGCTTAAACTCCGTTAAAGCTTACTTACTAATACCTTTTAAGTTATAATTTACGTAAATTAGATATAAAAGCTATATAACTACTTATAAGCCGAACTTAAGTTCACACGTGAACAAATGAAAAAGTTTACCGATAAATACTAAACTAAATAGTTAGTGTTTAAAAAAGGACTTTATTACAATAGTAAACAAGTTAAGGGACTGACTTTTCAGGAGAGAGATTACGTTTATCTTTTTTCACAAAACCTGTATTCGAAACAACTTAGTAAAAAGCTTAACTTTAAAAGGTACAGACTGTTCTAAATTAAGAAAAAAGTCACTACCTTTAATTACAAACTAGACTTACCTATTAATATAAAAGTGTAGATTAAGGTTTTTTATATCTTACTTCTAGAACCTGCCTTAAAAGGAGTTCCTTTAAAAAAGAAGATTAAGATCGACACGGACGAGGATAAGTATAACGTCAAGGAAGTTATAGATTTACGGAAAAGAAAGAATACGTTTAAATATTTTATTAAGTAGTTAAATTACAGCCTTAAGAGTAACTTATAGGAGTTAGTAAAAAACTTTAAATGTTTAGACTTAATTACGGAGTTCTACTGAAAGAATCTAGATTAACTAAAGTTAATAATAAGAATTAAAAATAAAATAAGATCTAATATTTAAACTACTATACTGAAAAGTAAGATTACTATAAGACTTAGAGTTTAAGAAGTAGTAAGAAACTCCTTAATAAGTACGGAAAGATATTTATTAAAACCCTTAGTTAAGGTTATAAAGACTTTAAACCTAATAAGGAGGTTAGACTTCTAGAGCTCCTGGTAAGCTTTATATAAAAAATAAAGTTAGTAAAAAAAGGCTGCCCTTTAAGTACTGGAAAAAGAAAGCAGTTACAAACTAAAATTACAGAGTAACCGCTTATTACAGAGACCTTACCAGAAAGTTCCCTTAGTTAAAAGACTTTACGTTTTCAGAAAGAGTGTTTAACCTAACCTCCTCACTTTCCTGGAACTTTAATAACTCCGCTTTATAATTAAATGCTTTTACAGCTCGGTCCTTAAGGTAAGACTGCTGCTTATAAAGGCGTATTAAACGTGCTGACGCTTCTTAAAGCTTAACAGTAGCTTTATAAAGCTGCTAAGCAGTAAACTTAACTTATAAGTTAAGGTTCTGCTTTTTAATAAGAAGGGTTTTTAACTTCACCTTACTAACATTAAAGGCGTTACATTAAGAAGGCTAGTGCCTCTTTAAATAATAGTTATAACTGTCAGACCAGTTCAAAACTTAACAGATAAGTAAAGGGTCGGTAGACTTATAAAAAGAATAAAGGGACATTTCGCTACTAAACACGTATATATAAACTGTAAGGTTTAAACAGTAATTAGTACTTTTACCCTATTCCTGTTTTAAGACCTAAAAGCTAGACACTCGTTATATAGTGAAATGGTGAAAAGAGAAACTTACCTTTTACGTTCTTTATAAGAAAAGAACGTTAAAAAGGGGGAATTATATAATAACCCTGTAAGCTGTTATTTAAGCTAGGGCGGCTTAACAAATCCCCTGTAAAAGGAACAGTACGGGAAGACAGTATATACTGTCCAGACGTATTAGGCTAAGGGTGTAAAGACTTAAAGCCCTTACGACTAATAAGGTGCTACTTACAGTATACTAAATGCTTATATTACAAGTAAGAGAAACCTTACAAACAGAACGCTTACGTAATGTAAAGTACTTACACTATAAACACTTACAACACTATAAGTAAAGTACGAAGTATTTCTTAACTAATTAATATAAATAGCTATAGTTATACTTATAACTATTATAAGGGACTTTAGTTCCTCACGTTAATATTTAATTATTCATTTATATCTTACTGTTCAGACTTACCTCTATGTATTATAATGATAACGACTTACAGTGACATTAAACCCCCCGTTTAGGAGTGTTAGCTTAATAAGCTATCTTCGGAACGCCCCTTACCTATTAGCGTCCTGCTATATATTCTGTCTTAACCTGCGCCAGTCCTCTTAAGGCCTGTGTCGGGTGTAGGTTGTAATACTAATAAACAAATCACTATTACTACGTTAATAACTAAAGTAAAACTCTTAACCCTGGCACAGGTTACGAAAAAAGGTTTATTTATCAGCCGATTATTAGCCGAACTGTCTATTCAATTAGATTAACATTACATTTTGATTTTATATAACAATAAGTAAACCATTCGGTTAATAACTACGGAAATAACTACTTTACAGACTAAATTACAGTATATAAATATTCATAACCATTGGCTTTAACAGGAGGTTGGCTAAGGAGTGATAAAAATCAACTACACGCCTACTCTTGATCTACGACCTTTTTGGTAGTGTATCTTGTTAAGAGTTGTACTAGCTTTCACCCAGTCACCGTGTATCCCCACCCCTTAGTCGCCTCGACCTACGATCTGTCTTTCCCTTAGTCCGCCTTAGTGAACCCGGAGCAGGCCGTAATAAATGGACAACTAGACCTGGGCGTAACTGCTTTAAAGTCACCGGAAAAGGTGGCGAGCAACACTTTAGAATCCGAATATAATATATATGATTTATCGACGTGTTAACATTACAGATTTTTTCTTCTCTAGAGTGAAGGAAAGCGCAGCTAGGTGGTAGTGGTAGAGGTCCTAAAAGTGGGTCCTCGTAACTCCACCGCCATTCTAGACCCGTGGCAACTGTAGCCGAGGTAGCCCAGAACTGTGACCCCCTCGCTCAGTCCCGAAGAATGAAGGGGAAATTCATGGTGTCGATTTTAGGGCCGTGAACATGCTGTATCAGCGCACGACGGAAGAAGGTAACCAGAGCGCCGCCGCTGTTTTTGTTCACTCTAACCCCTTACAGTGTTGGTAGGACCGGGCATGGAAGCCAAGCTCAGTTTGACGCTCCATCAGCTCTTCAACTCGCAATATTTCCATCGGACGTGGACGATTCCAGAAATGGCATTCTCCTCCAGAGCGGTAGTTCTGTGGGCGAACCGCGCGCTGCCGTGTCCGACGTTCTGGGGCGCAGGGCAAGCCTACTTCGAAAAGGCATCGCCCGCAGTACTCTCAACCGCCCATGGATTCCACATTCACGGAATGGCCTATGATTTGATTTCATTGGCGAACATTACTAGACATGAGCCCGTTCGGGGGCGTGTCCCAAATCGAGTTCCTCTCGATGGCGCGAGCGCAGAAGGCGACCGACGCGCGCGATAAGGTCTTCGCGCTACAGGACATACTTAAACTGCTGGGGCCGATCAGCTTCCCGGACTCGGTCTACACCAAGTCGACCAAAGACGTCTACACGGCTGTGGCTAAGGCGCTGGTGACAGATACTCAGTTCAACATCTGGGGAGTTCTCCATCACGCGATCAGCCAGGGGCGGCTCTGAGAGCTCCCCAGCTAGGTGCCCGATTGGAGCGACGATACCGCTATCGCGTGGCTAAACATAGCGTTGTGCCTTTCCACTGAATACAGGCAAAATCTTGACAGAAAGCTCCAATCTACTTGTCCGCGGGAAAGCATTCAGCGTGGTGGAGAAGACAAGGTTGAGCTTTCTGCTTAAGATCCATCACCACTCACTCAGGACGCAAAGGACGCCATGTGATTGGCTGGAGTCGTCAAAGCCGTATCAAAGAGCAGCGACATCGATTACGAAGGCTATTGGAAAACAATACACGGTGAACTGGTAGGGCGGTATCCAGTATTGCTCAAGGCGAACCCCAACATAGTTCCGACTATTGAGCCATCGAGCGACTATGACAGCTGGGTACCAGAGAGTGGAAACATCAATGTCTACTCTTCACGGTCATCGGAATCGAAGAAGACGACTGGAACTTTGCGGCGGAGCCAGGATTGTCAGAGTCCCGGCAGCGGTGATGGCGAGTACTGGGCGCGAGTCTAGGGTACGCATCCGACATCCTAGGGTTTGGACAGGACAGCCAGTTCCTGTCGGAAGTGTCGCCGTTTGCGCTTCGAAACGGATCGCTGGGCCTCAACGTTGGCGGAGCAGCGGTTGGAAACGTTATCGCGTTGCTGCCGGGGATGGATGCGCCCACGATTCTCCGCCCAATCCACTCATCATTCCAGTTCGTGGGCTTGGCGTATGTGTTTGGCGCGATGAATGCTAGTGTTTGGGAGTGAGGCGGGCTGGAACCACAGGACACTGTAGTCATCTAGAGCACACGGGTCACCGTGAAGTAAGAAGACCGTCCGCAAACTCATTAGAGAGCATCAAGAGCAAATGATATTGGAAATCAAATTATGGCCTCTTATCGAAATTTGGCCACACCTTCAGAATGCGCTGCTCGAAAGTTTGTGCAACCCGACCGCAGTATAAACCCTGGCCGGCCAGTTCGTCCTATAAACGTTATTACTTGTCATATAGACAAAAACGTACAACTTACGCCAGAGTGATGATGGCAGCAGCACATGGTCGGCCCATCTTCACAGTAAGACCAGCGCTCCGTCTTGGGGCGCCACTGGCCGGGTAGGCGCACGTTAACCCAGCTTGTAGCCTCATGGCAATCCCCATAGCTACAGCAGTACGGCGTGTTATGGGTCCATTGGTCAATTGTGCGCGGCCATTCCAAGCAAGTGAACAGGTTGTTCGCCGCGGCTGGCAGCTTGTCTAGTGTTACGTTGGGATAGTCGGTATCTAATCGCCAGATTTGGAGGAGCATATATGCTACTATCAGGGTCGCTGAGGTGTAGGCGCCGAGGCGGCCCCAACGTGCAGGCATCGAGGAGGTGATCAATAGTATTAGTGATAGGTAGGTTGATATGTTTGATTGAAGAAAAGATGAAACTCTGACATCTCTTGGTGACATACCCCTCTTTTTTACGTCGCCCTCCTCCAAATTATTCACGAGTTATTATGCCGACATTTACCCGGGCTTCGAGAAGAATACCAGATTCGGGGTGCCCGAAGCAGGGAAACTGGACAGGCTTGGATTTATTACATAACGTAAAATCCACCTACCTAGGGCCTTATGTACCAAATTGATAATTAAACAGCGATCGGATTGTATTTTCATCACAAACTTAGGTGAACTCGATTTTGTTTGGGATCACCTCGTTCAGTATGTAACATTCCAGCGTCTTTTCCCTTATCTACTTCTGTGAGAAAGTACAAGTCCCGTTGTGATTGGGTTGATCTCATAAGTCAAACTACAGTGGCACTACGGCCTGTATCAGCCCGTAGAGAGACGATAAGAGGAAGACGAAGAGTAGCGTTAACTATAAAGTCTTGAATTTTGTTACGTAGATGCTAACGATTTCGTACTAAAGGAGAAGGAGCGATAACCCGCTACTTGCGGTTGCTCGCATCAGCGAAACGGAGGCGGACTTAGGCAGGGCAAGATCAAAGTGTTCGAGAACCAAAGCCGCCATCATTGCGACCAGAGTACCGGTGCTAAAGTTTATCGGCTATTTAATAACTTCAGCGCATATGGCGATAGCCCGCGGCATCCAGTTGTCGGATGCAATGCGTCGCCAGAGATTGTTGCTCGGGTTCGCGAACCACAAGATACCGAGAAAGCCGAGGGAACCTAAAGGAAGGATATACCCCAAAGAGAGAAAGACGATCCCCCAAATGCCTATCTTGTCAAGCACTGACAACGAAGCTATCCCGCTGTCTTGCTCTTCGCGTGGCGTTGTTTTGGACTCTAGGTCTCGTTGCCCTTCGCGCGATGACGAGAGGGTGGTTCCTTCCTGCGGTTACTCTGATATGGTCGAAGAAGACTCGAACTAGAGTATAGAGTAACTCTCCGGCTCATCGTAAGGGCTCTCATGACGAGTTTCTTGGTTATCGTTGGTTTTTGGCTCGCTTGGCTAGTTTGGGAGCTATGTCGTGGCGTTTTGGTGAGAGTTGGCTATCTTCTCGGAAGGTGCGGGCTCCGCCGATTAGGGGACTAGCTCCATTCTGCTCCGAGTCGTCCTACCAGAGGTTATCACTATACTAAAGGCGAGTTGATCCGAGATGTTGGAGAGAGACGACATTTCCATACCAGGGAGCCATATACCTCTGGTCCATCCATCTATCTTATGGTCGCCAACACAAAACGCCCTTTGCTACATCGCCCCAGCTAGCCAAAAAGCCTCATACAGCAACTACCAATTACAAAGGTTTGGGCCAAAGAGAGTGGCGCCCATCTTTCTAGCCTAATACAAGGTTTCGGGCGCGCTGAGCATCGCCAGTGGCGAAAGAGGGTCTCTTGGCAGAATGTAGGCTTAGGTGGCACCAATGTCTCCCATTGCCCGCCCTCCTTCTAAGACAATGGCGAAAGCTAAATGCATCCCGGGAAGCTTGAACCACACAACTTGAAGGGAGCTGCAGCCCATAAAGGCAAAACACCAGACCCGCCCAAAAAATGAATGCAGGGCAAAGACAATTCTACTCGCATCCTGGCAGCCCTGGAAGGCTTCCTTGATTTCCCACGCTATCGCCAGCTCTCACCATACGCTCACTTTGCTTTACTTTTCTACTTCTCTCGACCTTCAGGTAAGAGCGAACAACCAAAAATCCTTGATTTCTTTTCGAAGGTCAATTATGGATTCAGCTAACCACAGTATCAGAGGCTCGGTATCCCAGAATTCGTCATACAAGTAGCAGGATCTTAGGATATCATGCACCCCTGGGAGGCGTAACGAAGCGTATTGCTCAAGCTCGAGTCTCACCACTAACATCATCATCCGGTACGATGACAGCTATCCAATTCCGGGAAACTACAGAATGAAGTACGTACCGCCATCCAGGGTACCGATTATTCCCTCACTGATCTCGCCCCAGTCTCAACTTTTCGCCAAATCCAGAGACTGAACCTATTCATGCCATATATTACGAGGACTCTCCCACAGCAGGCAACGCCCAATACACATACGACTATATCAACGTCACTGCGGTAAACGGAACAAAATTCTACCCAATGGCACGTAACTCGCTGTTCTAAAGGGCATGGTTCTATTTTACTAACCTATATATACCACCGCAGGGATATTCTTAGGAGAAACAGAACAGGACAGGGACACCTTCCAGCACCTCGCTCACGGGCTTGCCAGTTCCAACACAAGACCCGACAGCGACGGGGCCGCTTCCAACTTCAACGAATGGCGTCAGTTAGGCAGTGGGAGGTCCGCCTAGTACCATATTAGTTCTAGTTGCCTCCATCTACTACGGATTAGTTTAGCTTTAGCAAAGAGAATGTCCAGGTTTTCTATTCAAGCTATCAAGAAGCAGACTCGGTTCACAAGGCCGGGAAGTCTAAGCACACTTTGCCCGATATTTGTAAGAGGGTCTTATCAGGCCAACACCTAAAATTGCAAGGGGTATTCGTATCTGCGGAATACAAGTCCTCACGCCACCATCGATTTCCTTCCAGGTAAGGTCAGGCGCGAAGCCGTTCTTAACATCCTCCTAACGAATAGTGCCCAAATCTATTCGCCCCGATACCTTCATTCCAACAGCATAACATTGTAAAACTTGACTTCCCACTCCCGAGAGCTGCCGTTAGGGGTAGGTAGGGACGAACTCATCAGAGATCATTAGGAGAATTGTCTTAAACAGGTCTTCTGATTTAAAGAAATAGAGTTCTCTAGTCAAGCAAGCGTGACTACGCCGCGGTCCTGAAGCCTGGCATCGATACCTTGTACTATCGCTGAAGAATGTCGAGGCTATCGATGCGAAACTATCTAGGTAAACTGCTGGAGCTTCCCATCACCCTAGTTAAGTATCTAACCCTCCTACCCACGCCATACCTCACTTATCCAACCGCGCAATTCTTTCATCCAGCTCGGCTTTCTCCTCCTCAATCTGCTGCAACTGCAAGATCCTCGGTCACCGGGTAACTAAAGCCTCGCGCCTGGCTCGCAGAAGCTCAAGCTCTGAGTCTGTTGATAGAATTGGGATTGTATTGATAGCCTCAAGGAGATCTGAGCAGGGCGATATTGGGCTTTTGGGTGAGGTTTTCGTCTCCGGAATGCCGTCTAGACCTGTGAAAAAGTGGGAATATGAAATTAGAGATGGCCTTTCGTTTTTCCTGAAATTAGGTCTTGAATCTGGATTAGCCTAGTGTGGGGAATATGGTCAGCACATAGCGAGGACCTTAGTTTCCTGGTACTCAAAATGCCAGACAGGCAGAGAGGTTGGAAACTTAATATCGGTGAAAATTGTTCGGGAAGGTAAGTTCACCTGATACTTTCTATGATCAATACCAGTCCTATCAGCATTTTTATACCATTCGCAGCATCCATCTCCCTCACTACGTTGCTCCCAGCCTCCGCGTATCCCCCATCAGGGCTTGAAGCTCTGAACCTTTTTGACCTATATTTCTTAATTGAGATAAATGCAACAAAACAGAGGAGCAGGACAACAACACCCAGACCAGCGCCCATGCCTGCCTTGGCTTGTGCAGAGAGCCCCGTTTGAGAAGGTTCTTGCGAATTCCCAGGCGTTGCTGACGCCGTGATTGGCGCTTTACTAGTACCGTTTTGAGAATGAGAGCTTGAGAGAATCGTTGTTACTTCTTGTGTGAGGCTCACTGGCGCTCTGGCTGTGCCAGGGGTCTGAAGCTGGTATGACGCCGGCACGCATCTATCGATCGTCTTTGTGGGATTAGAAACGTTAGAACAAACACCAAACCACTTCCACATGCAGAAGTGGTGAAGTTTTATGAAGAGGCGTGGCGCCTTCCTCAGATTAGAGGAGGGCCAGGTTCCAATTAATCTTCTTACACACCCCTGTATTAGAAACTCCCCCATCATCTTGATTATGATCACTCCTTAATCGCCCCCCTGACATTGCGCACCCGTTGCTAACTCGCCTAGAGCCAGCGTTATATAAAATTGCAGGCTTTTTCTTCTCCTGTGGTTAGAGTTAAAAGAAAGCGCAGTTGAGCGGTGGTAGAGGTCCTAAAACCGGGTCCTTGTAACTCCACCGCCATTTTAGACCTGTAGTAACTGTAGCCGAGGCCACCCAAAACTATAACCCCCTCACTCAGTCTGGCTCAGTCTAGCTCAGGCCAAGGCTACAACCGCGCAGTTCTGAAGAAGGAAAGGGAAATCCATAGTGTCGATTTTAAGGTCGTGAAATAGCTGTTACCAGTCCTCTCAAGAAAGCGCGTCTTTTGCCCTCATCCTTATCGAGCTCCTTTCCGAGATGTTTAAGCTGGCTTCTATAGTAGGGGGGCAGACCTGGCGATACAGGTGACATCGCCAATTACCCTCGGACTTTTCGAATCTCGTGTCAACGTGCAGAAATTTCAGGGCTAACCATTCGCATAACGTATTTAATAAGCGAGTAAAACAGACAAGCGAGTGAAACACGCCCTATAACATCACGCACCTTATATCTTCAACTATAAATTACTCTACACTAAACAATAGCACTACCTTCTTACGAAAGTAGGCTTATTCTTGCTAAAAACGCTCTTTAGAACGATAATACTCTTAGTTTTCAAGCCGCAGCAAAGATCTACAGTGTTAATCCTGTAATACTAATACGTCGACGCGACAGCAAACTTGCATGATATTTTAGCTAACTTACGCAAGCTTACGGATTTAGAGGAGAAAATAATTGTTTAATACATTACTAAGCTATATACACATGCTTTCCAGCCTCAGCTTTATTACGTAGAAGATATAGCTAACTAACTGTTGCGCAAACGCGACGCGCCCCCTGTCAGCAAACGCTGGGCTTATAACTTTGTTAAACGCTAGCTAGAGCTCCGAACGCATTTATTACATAAATATAATTATTAGAGGGCTAAATACGAAGATCCAGAGATTATTAGCAAGTGGTTTACCCTTATACATAATATAAAAGTGTGACGACCCTGTAGGCCGTCACTTGGGCTGGGGCGGCCCGACAAATCCCCTGCAGAAGGAACAGTGCAGGAAGATAGTACGTACAGTACTGCGCACTAGGCCAGGAGTGTAAAGACCCGAAGCCCCTATAACTAATAAGGTGTTACTTACAGTATGCTAAGTGCTCGCACCATAAGAGAAACCTTATAAGTAGAGCGCTCGCGTAATGTAGAGCGCTCACTTTATAAGCACTTATAACACCACAAGTAAGGTACAAGGTACCCTTTAGTTAGTTAGTATAGATAGCTATAGTTATACCTATAACTACCGTAAGAGACTCTAATTCCTCAGGCTAGTATTTAATAATTCATTTATATTTTATTGTTTAAACTCACCTTTACGTATTATAATAACAGCAACCTACAGTAACATTAAACCCCTTATCTAAAAGTGTTAGCTTAATAAACTGTCTTTAGAACACCCTTACCTATTAGCGTCCTGCTATACGTTCTATCGTAACCTATACCAGTCCTTTTAAGGCTTATATTAAGTGTAAGTTATAATATAATATTAGTGTTATAATTCTGAACACTATTTGTTAAACTTCTAGACACTACCCCTCTCCCGTCACTAACATATTAACCTTTAAAAAAGGTAAGGAGCTTAAGGAAGCGTAAACTTAACCTTAACTCCCCACTGTTAATAAGTTAACTATACGCCTTAAAAAGTTAAACCTTAACTAATAAGGACTAGTTAAGGAACTTAATAAAGCCTTCTGTAACGACCTTACAGGGTCGGCACCTGGGCCGGCGCGGCCTAACGAATTCCCCGCAGACTAAGCAGTGCGGAGTGGCCGTACGCACGGCACTACGCACTGGGCCAGGGGTGTAAAGACCCGAAGCCCCTACGACTAATTAGAAGTTGCTCTGTTACTCTAGCTGCTCTGTCACAAAGCAGGAGAGCAGATAGAGCAGGTTACTCTGTCTGCTCTGCCACTAAACTAGGAAACAGACAGAGCAAGGTACAAAATACCTCTTAGTTAATTAGTATAAATAGCTACAATTATACCTATAACTACCATAAGGGACTTTAATTCCTCACGCTAGTATTCAATAATTCATTTATATCTTACTGTTCAGACTCACCTCTGTGCATTATAGTGACAACAACCTACAGTAACATTAAACCCCCCGTTTAGAAGTGCTAGCTTAATAAGCCGTCTTCAAAACGCCCCCTACTTATTAACGTCCTACTATACGTTTTATCTTAACCTACGTTAATCCTCTCAAGGCCTATATTAAGTGTAAGTCGTAATATAATACTAACATTACAGTTCTAAACGCTATTTATTAAACCCTTAGACACCACCTCCCTCCTGTTACTAACATATCAACCTCCGGAAAAGGTAAGGAGCCTAAGGAAGTGTAAGCTTAACCTTAACTCCCTACTATTGATAAGTTAGCCGTACGCCTTAAAGAGCTAAACCTTAACTAGTAAAAGCTAGTTAAAGAACTTAACAAAGCCTTCTCTAAAGATATTAAAAGCTGTATTAGTCTTATTAAGAAACTTTAAGCTTAATTTAACATTATTAAGCTGGAGAATAACGACCTTAAAGGCTTACAGAAAAGGTATGTAAAGCTTCCCTTACCCTTACGTTTTAAAAAAGACTCTGTACAGCTAGAGTCCTAAATAACCTAGCTTTAAAGTTACGTTACTTACTATAATAAATAATTCTTCAAAGAAGAAGGAAAGGTTAAGTTCGTTAAAGCCTTATTAGATAAAGTAACAGCTTAATAGTATAAACCTTATACGAAAATAATTAATAACCTCTTTGTAAACAGAGCACGTAAGGAAGCTTTAAAGACTTAAGCCCTTTTCGATAACTTTAACATATTTATTAACTAATTTTAAACTAAGTTTAAAGAGCTAAACGCCTTAAGGCGGGCTAAATAACACCTTATAACTTTAAGACAGATGTCCTTAGTCCTTAAGTTCTCCACGTATTTTAAGCTAGAAGCTGCTAAAACTAAGCTCGGTTAAAAGGCTTTAGTAATACTGTTTTAAAGTAAATTAAAGGAACACGTCACTAAAGACCTTTATTAAAAAGACTGCCCAGACTGTCTTTAAGAGCTAATTAAAATAACTATTATTAGAGGAACTTCTAAAAAGAACAGACACCTTATTAACTAAATAAGCAGAAGAAAGGGAACCAGTTAACCGTAACAGGCTATTACCCTAAACTAATGGACATTAGTATAATAAATTACCAGAATCAACCCAACCATAACAAACTATAACGATAATAGCAGTAAAAGCTACTTAAGGACTTATCTTAAGTTTAATACTTTAACTATAATAAAAAAGGCTATATAATATAATAATACCCCTTATTAAAGTAAGTCAGTTAAAAGCTAATCCTAAACGGAGGAAAACACGTTAGGTTTAACTTTAAAGACATTTATATTAAGATAATAGGTAACGAAAAGGACTGTACTTAAATAAATAAGTGTAACTTAAAATATAAGGAGGAAAAAGAGGAAGAACTCTAAAACGTAATGTATCTAATCCTTAAGGGTGTCTTAAGAAGGTTAACTATAAAGGTATAGGTCGCTACAGACCGACTCTAAAGTAAAAACCTAAGATAACTAGAAATGCAAGTTACAGAAGACTAACTTTAAGAAGAGATATTCTAATTAGTTATTACAGGCCTTAAAAACCTTACGCTGTAAGCCTAAGAATTAAGGAAGTTTAAAAAAGACCTTAACTTAAACCTTACTAAAATAGTAAAAGGAGTTAAAGAACTAGCTCTCCAAACCACCTAAGCAGTAAAACAGGCCTTAAAAAGCAAAAAGGAGTAAGTTAAAAGAATTAAATTAGAAAAACGAAAGTTCTTCTTAACTATACCCCTTAAAACTCTTAAACACTTTAAGTATACTAAATAAATCAGTACCCTTACCTCCTTAAAAGAAGGACAGCTTAAGTAACTACTTTACACTAAAGCTAATATACTTAAGACTAGCACTTTAAAGGTCCCTAGGGAAAACAGGAAATAGGTATACTAACAAAGGGTCTAGAAGTTAAAGGAAAAACATTAAGAACTAATAAATAAAGTAAAGGAACTATAAGTTAAGGGCCTTACTGTAACGTTTAAGGACAGAACAGTTAAAATTAAGCTACTATTTTATAATAAAGTTCATTTCACTAACTAACTTAAATACCGACTTATTAAAGAGGATTACTTTATAAAAGAGTAAGCTAGTTTACTACTACCTAAGTTCTAAGCAAAGGTTTAAGAAAAACAGTACATGTAGAAACAGGTAGATAAAGAAAAGAAATAAAGCACTATGTCCCTTATCCTATACTCTTTAACAGTAACACCTGCAGTTTACATTAACTACCCTAATTATTAAGACATACTGTAGATTAACTGCATATATTATAACTGCACTTTTAACTAATATAGTAAGCTGAAAGCCCTTTATAACTACTTCCCTAACGCACGAAGACGGGACTACTATTATAACCTGCACCTAATATAGGCTTTAAAAGGACTAATGTAAGTTAAGACAGCACGTATAGCAGGACGCTAACAGGTAAGGGGTGTTCCGAAGACAGCTTATTAAGCTAGCACTCTTAAATAGGGGTTTAATATTACTGTAAGTCGTTATCATTATAATGTATAGAGGTAAGTCTGAACAGTAAGATATAAATAAATAATTAAATATTAGCATAAGGAACTGGAGTTCCTTATAAGGGTTATAAGTATAACCATAACTATCTATACTAACTAACTAAAAGGTACTTCCGTACTTTACTTATAATATTATAAGTGCTTATAAAGCGAGCACTCTACACTGCGTAAACGCTTTACTCGCAGGACTTCTCCTACTTATAATGTAAGCACTTAATATACTGTAAGCACTGTCTTATTAATCGTAAGGGCTTCAGGTCTTTACACCCCTAGCCCAGTACGTAATACTGTGCACACTGTCTTTCTATACCATTCCTTCTGTAAGGGATTCGTTAGGCTACCCTAGCTTAAGTGACAGCTTATAAGGTCGTCACACAATTCCCCCTCTTTAACGTTCTTTTTCCATAAAGAATTTAAAAGGTAAGTTTCTCCTTTCACCACTTTACTATATAATAAGTGTCCAGCTCTTAAGTCTTAAAACGGAAATAGGGTAAAAGCACTAACCGCCATTTAAACCTTACAGCTTACATATACACATTTAGTAGTGAAATGTCCTCTTATTCTTTTTATAAGTCTACTAACCCTCTACTTATTTACTAAGTCTTAAACTGATCTGATAGTTATAATTACTGCTTAAAAAGGTATTAACTTTCTTAATATAACGTTTTTAACATTAGTAAAGTGAAGTTAAAAGCCCTTCTTATTAAGAAGCGGAACTTTAACTTATAAGTTAAGTCTGCTACTTAGCAGCTTTATAAAGTTACTATTAAGCTTTAAAAGGTGTCGGCGCGTTTAACGCACCTTTATAAATAACAGTCTTATCTTAAGGACTGTGCTGTGAAGGCGTTTAACTGTAAAGTAGAGCTGTTAGAGTTCTAGGAAGGTAAGGAGGTTAGGTTAAACGCTCCTTTTAAAAATGTAAAGTCTTTTAACTAGGGGAACTTCCTAACTAAGTCTTTATAACGTGTTATCACTTTATAACCCAGTTTGTGATTCCTTTCTTTTAATAAATAAAATAGCTCTTTAACACAGTAATAACGCGTTTGTGTTTTGCTTCTTTATATAACATACCTAAGCACGTTATCTAGAGATTTCGTTAGCGAGAGGTTATAAGTTCGACTCCTATATGGGTTTTCCGCTGTAAGTCTAAAACCTAGCCTGACTTTTCCGCTCAGTCTAGTTTTAAGCCTTTAACAGCTTCTTTTTTTATTTTATTTTTTACTAACTTCCTTTCTTAACAGTGATTATTCTTATAGACACGCTTTTCTACTACGTACCACTATATAACTAGTTTAAGAGACCTTAGGGTATACTGGATCGCTTTTTACCCTTTAACTCCTTCCCTAAACCTACAGTAAAGTGTAAGTCCTTTAGTTATAAAGGGTAAGTTGTCCCATAAGCTACCAGTTTATAATATCTTAGTTCTCTATATTACTGTACGTGCGATTTATTATAAAGCTTACTAACTTTAAAGGCTTAACCTCTTTATTAAGTTTAAAGTCCTTATAACTTTAATTAAGGGTTTTGATAAATATCTTTCTGTACTTATTAAAGAGTTTCCTGCTATTTCTTAAGCTTTAAATCTTATAATAATCTTACTCTTTAGTATAATAGTTTAAATGTTAGATCTTATCTTATTTCTAATTCTTATTATTAGTTTTAGTTAATCTGGATTCTTTTAGTAAAACTCTGTAATTAAGTTTAAGTATTTAAGATTTTTAATTAACTTTTATAAGTTACTTTTAAGGCTGTAATTTAACTACTTAATAAGATACTTACACGTGTTCTTTTCCCTTTTTAAATCTATAACTTCCTTAACGTTATACTTATCCTTATTAATATTAACCTTAATCTTCTTTTCCAGAGGAACTCCCTTTAAGGCAGGTTTTAAAAGTAAGATATGAAAAACCTTAATCTGTACCCTTATACTAATAAGTAAGTTTAATTTGTAATTAAAGGTAACGACCTTTTTCTTAACTTAAAACAGTCTGTACCTTTTAAAATTAAGCTTCTTACTAAGCCGTTTTAAATATAAGTTTTATGAAAAAAGGTAAACGTAATCCCCTTTTTAAAAAGTCGGTCCCTTAACTTATTCACTATTATAATAAAATCTTTTTTTAAATATTAGTTACTTAGTTTAGTATTTATTAATAAATCTCTTTATTTATTTAGGTATGAACTTAAGTTTAACTTACAGGTAGTTATATAATTCTTACATTTAATTTATATAGACTGTAGCTTAAGAGGCGTTAGTTAGTAATCCTTAATAGAGTTTAGGCTTCTTTTTATAATTAATAAAGAACAGTAATATACTTGTTAACTTAACTAGTATTATATTATAAGTTATTTATATTATTAGTAATAACTTAAGTTAATTATCTTATTTAAAGTTAATAGAAGTTTAAAGATACGTTATAAATATCTGGTTAACTTATTTTATTTAGCTATCTATCTATAAGTGGAAAACTGTTAAAAGCTTACTCTTTACACCTATTCTTTACATTAACCCTTATTAAAACTTTAACATAATTAGCTTATCTTAATCTGTAACGATATTATCTAATTAAAGGTGTCGTAAGATTACCTCTTTTTTAAAGATATAAGTAAGTTACTTTACTATTATATCCTTTAAAGTTAGTAAAAAGTAAGCCTATTTTATTAATCTGTTAACTATTATAAGGATTTAGTTATAAGTAACTCTTATAATAGGGTCTTTAGACTTTAAAATCCTAGTAATAAAGTTAAGTAAGATAAAGATTTATAGTATTTATAATATAGGGAGTAATTTAAGGAGCTTGTAAGGCTTATATCGTTTATTTTACTTCTAATAGCAGACGTTATAGTTATTAACTACTTCCTTAACTAGCTTCTTTATTCCTAAGAACACGTACACTTACTAAACTTATATAAAAGTCTTAACCTAACTTATATATCCTTTAAGTTAAGACTTATAAACTTACTAAATATACTCCTTTTATTTATTTAAGTTATAAATATATAATTTCTCTTAATATTAAAGCCTTACTCCTAGTTTAGGTGTGTTATTTACACTTTCTAATGGCTATTTTAACTAATAATTAGTTTTGTTATAATTTAGGTACATAAAACACTCCTTATTACAGTCTTATATATACCCTAAGAAATCTCTTAAAGGGTAGACGTTAATAATTTATTCTAACATCTAGTCGTCTAATATTTATAACGTATGCTTTAATATACTGTTCTTAGCTTTATTAAATATAATAATAAGGATTAAAATTGGGTTAGTATCCTTATAATCCTGTCTTTAATTAAAAGTATTAACTTACTTATTATCTTTTTCTTTAATATAGTAAATTTAAAAGTAAAATAGGGTTATTAACTCTACTTACTATATTTATTAAAGGTTAAGTTCCTTTATTAAAAAGTACTGGAAGTTATTATAATCTGAAAAGACTTAAATTAGTTTCTTTATACTACTTAAGTACAGTGCTCACTTAGTAAAGCATTAAATAATTACTATCAGTTCCTTATTATAGATTAGGTACTGTAAGGCTAAGCTGTAGATCCCTTTTAATAAAAAGGTAGCTAAGTAATACTTCCTGTTATCCTAGACTTAGTTAAGTTCTCTACTGATTATAAATTCTAAGGAGTCTATTTTAACTCAGAAGGGTTTTAAGAAATTAGGGAGGGTTAGGACTAATACTATAACGAAGGTATATTTAAAGTCTTTAAATACCTTTTATTATCTATTAGTCCACTTAAATATCTTTCCTTTACCTGTAAGTTTGTAAAGTAATAGGTCAGGCGGAAACCGCTCAGTTCTGAAGAAGGAAAGGGAAATTTATGGTGTCGATTTTAAGGTCGTGAACTCGCTGTTTTACTACCCTAAAATCGACGCCACCCATGCTCATAGTCACGTGACTCTTCGCCACGCTTGATCAGTCCAGATTAGCCCCTGCTCAGCTTCGGCTAATATCTGCCCATTGAACAGCACAGCCTTCCGAGAAGGTGCAGTTTTAGCCGAAGGGCCTAGAATTGGGACATGTCAGAAACGCGATGCACTTTGGAATCTCAGGAATTGTAAGGGGTTGCAACTGCTTAATTGAATTACTTGTTCTTCGGTTGACTCCTCTGGCGGAGCCAGAGAGCCTATATACTTATACGTTCTGCTCAGCTGAACTACCAGTAGCTGTGCTGGAAGTGCCGGACGATCAAACCGTTAATCAACCACACATGCGCAGTCTAGTTCATGCAATCAGGCATACTAAAGATGATCCTCTAGCGGTTTTGGTTCTGGAGGGTTTATTACAGATGTTTTTTGCTAGTGTTTAAGGATAGGTAAGTAGGTAGGCATTCTCCCCTCGCTTTTGGATTCTAAGTATCTGGTGGTGGGATAGTTTCGTTGATTATAAATTCGTGATTTCAGATTCATTCATGGACGACTTGTTTAGGTACCTAGGCAAGGTACATGTAGTCTACACGTCATTAGAACGAACAAGTAGAAAATACTAATGACATAATATGCATAAAACAAAATGGCAACTAGCAAAAAAACAAAAGGAAAACATAACCAAAATCTATAAGCCAGAAAGCAGCCAACCACGCACAGACTTACGGTCCCGAAAGCCACAAAACTCCAGCCCTCCCCCCATATCAACCCGGAATGAAAAGAGAGAAATAGAATCGCCGAACTAACCTTCTCTAAACCTGTCTCCTATGCCTTCTCAGATGCCTTTTCAGATTATCCCTCCTTATGCTCGTCCTGTATACGTAACACCTTGCAGCCTCGAAGGGATATTATTCTCCCTGGCGTAATCCGGGTGGCTTGCTCAGAGGTGGCGATGCAGTGATCGCCTTTTCGAATTAGTCACCTTGTCGCAGAGGGGAAACTGTAGGTTATGGACATCGTGGTGTGGTCTGCTGGGCGGATTGGGCGGTTAGAATTTTGCGTTGGGCTGGGTGGCACGTTGAGGTAAGGTAGGCATGGGGTTGGGACTCACGAGGAGGCGACTACAGAGTATTGCCTTGGTGGAATTCATGTCTGGAAGTTGGGTGACGCTTTTGGATGTCCTGAGAGGGTATTTGCAGACTCAACTCTGGGGGCAGGGAGTGGAAGAGGGGAGGAGGCACTCTCGGGAGTCGGCGTACCTGATGGGACCGAGGAGGAACAATAATCCTTTTCTGTGAAAGAGTTAAGAGGATCCGCATCTACTGCGCCTACCATTGGAATCGACCAGTCATCAAGGGGAATAAAGTCGTTGGGCGGCGAGAGGGGGGTCGGTCGCGAAGTCCGCCGCGGGGCTCTGGAATGGCGCTGGCAATGGGGCGACGGGTGGGAGCGGCGGAAACGGCGGCTGTGCTTCTGGGATAGCATAAGGGGCCCAGAAGTTGTCGGGAACTATCCCCATATTCTTTTGTGATCCGAGCATGGAGGGTGAAGTCGTTGGTGGCGGAGAGATTTTAAGGGCGACAAACGCTCGCCCCTGAACGTGGAGAAAATAGGGCTAATAAACCTGGGCGTATTGGCTCATTTTGGGTCTTCCGGTCTGGAAAGACATTCAATGGTGGCTGCTGGTGGTTTCCGGTGGTTGATGCTAGTTGTTTGTTTTGCTGGGTGTCCGAAGACGGCTGCTGGGTTAAAGTTCCCGAGCTGGGTCCTTTTAACGATGTGACCAGGTTATATTCGCGTAGGCTATCTACTGAACTGTAACCATTAATCTTCTAGTCATATCCCCTCGAGTAGTAGATAGAGAAACAGGCAGCTGACGAAGACTCTGGACAATTGCCTAGGAAGTAGTAAAGGGCCACCATCGCATGGCGTTCTGGTCGCGACAGACTGGGTTGATCATTGCTGAAGAATACGCCGTTCCGTTGGGGATGGTGCCGTGCTCGTTGATACCGCCGTCGTTGGTGCCATCGTTATTGATTCTATCGTCTTTGATGCCGTCGCCGATACCGTCGTCTTGGATATCCTTGGTGGGAGCTCCATTTGAATCCGTAAGCTTGGTAAACCGTCTATGTTCTGTCGGCGAGAGGTACTCCTCTGTACCGGACAAAACACCCACCTGGCCAGGGTCGTTGAGGAAATGGCGCATATTCGTGTCGAGTTCTGCGGTGGGACCGCACCGGTCGAGAAGCCGTGAGAAGGTAGTCGATTGTCTGGTCGAAGCGGCGAGATGTAGAGCCTTCACCCTCCGGGTGTTGACGTCGACGTCCGGTACATCGGGCGCACTGGCCATGACCTTTCCCACCTTGCAAGGACTGCAACGGCCATGATGTACACGTCCAGCCAGGACCGAGGGAGGGCTGTTCTTGAGTCCTACGCCAAACTAAGGATCGGTGGTGCGAAGAAGTGAAAAGTCGAAGCCAATAGAGTCGCTACCGGGGGTTTGTATTGGCGGTCGATCACGAATGGCGTTAAGGAGCTGGCTTTGGTCATGAAGCAAGATATGCATCACCCATGTGAGCTCCCGTGACCGGCTGATAGGGTTATCAAGCTAATCACCTTTATCGGGACACTTCTTGTTCTCCTTGGGTCCAGCTGGCTCAGCTCGTGCGGGACCAAGAGGGGCGATCGTCAGCGAGCCAAGGACTGGGTAGTCGAAGCCCCAGTGTCGGATTTCCCATGTATACGCTAGTGGATTGGTTGAATGGGGGTGGCGATCTCGTATATCTGGATTGGTAGTAATTTCTTCCTTCAGTCGGTCCCAGCACTGGTGGGGACGGATATGAGAGGCGTGAGGCAAGTCGCTGTCGAGATGCGGGGGGTGGCGCATGACGGCAGGGCTGCCAGAAATCAGACGTGTCGTTCCTCAGTCAAGCCGAGGCCAAGTGCGCGTCCGATGTCTCAAGCAGCTCGTCGTCTGAGATTCCGGAATTTAAGTCGCCGAAGGGTCCACCGCGAGCGTAACTGTCGCGGCTCCAACCATAATAGCGATTTCGCTCCGGGGAAGCCCATCCTAGATTAAGAGATGTCGAGGCTGACGCTCCAAGATCGACCGCAGGGGAGTCCAACTTTTGCTCCAGCTCCCGCAGCTGTGCTTAGTCCTTGGCGACATTCTCTCTGAGCGCCTGCGCCTCCTGCATGAGGCAGGCTCGCCTAGACAGAATATCCTGGCCCCTAGAACGACATGTCGCGCGCTCGGTGACCTAGCTCTCCATTAATATCTCTCTCGTGGCTGACAATACACAACAAATCTCCTAAGCCTTTGTGCAATACTTACACGTAGTTAGGGTTAGGGTTCAAGATACAGGCGTGATAGGTGACAAACACAATTCAATGATGGTTCGAAATTCGAGAATCTCTGCCTCAGGAAACAATACCGAAAAAAATTAACGAAGGTACAAGCGCGATTGACGAAAAAGGACTAGAATGAATTAAATTTGAGGACAGAACGAACAAAAGGGACAAGGAAAGGTGAGGACGGAAAACAGAAACCGGCTGCGAAGCAGCCAGGAAGGTGTAAGGGCCTTTAATCCAGCCCTTTAAGAGCGGCGCCAAGCCGTCAGACACCCATACACGGTGCCACACCCAACGCGGAGGAACTACTGCTGCCTTTGGCGTGCGCCTCCACGAAGACAAGCTTTTTTTTTTTTTGGTCGAGGCGAATCAGGGCTCTTGATTGGCAATGCATAAACGCCCTCAGCGGTGTCTCCATCGTTGTGGCTGTGCTGGTGCCAGGGAATCGCGAGCGTTCAATTCCAGACTTCCCAGATGCTTCCGGATCGGGAAGTGAGGACACGGGTGCGATGTCGTCATAGCTGTCGGTGAGTCTCCGAGCCTCCTTGATAAATGTGCGCTCTCTTACCGGCGGAAATTCCTTACCTTGTGTGCCCTTGCTGGATTATTTACCTGCTGCACGAAGGGCGAATATAAGCCTTGGTCCTCCTGTTAAGATGGAACGCAACTGAAGCCCTTAAGCCAGTCCCGCAAGAATAAGCTCAAGAGGCTTCGAGGGCTCAAGGGAGGACTTGGAGTATATGCTACCAGTCAGGAGGCAGTTAAAGAGGTCTGATTACGAATTTTCGAACCCGAGTTCATCATCGTATTATTCAGCTAAAAACACCAACAGACCACCAATGTGTCCCTTCTCCACCTAGACGATATAGCTTACCAATTAGAAAGAGGACGCATCCCCGTACTATGGCTCTTGTCTCACTTGTACTATAACCCCACTTAATCCTCATACATAACCCTAACCCTGTGATAATACCTACCCCCCTCCAATCCCGCGCATCTGTGACAGCTGTCAGCCACACACCCCGAATTCCAACCCCACCATTTGCCACCATCACCAAGATCACCACCCACAATCGCGAATAACTTCCACAACGCGCGAACACCGCACAAATCGTTGAATTAAGCCGCAAACACCTCTAATCAATTGCCCCGTCGATTCTGATACGAAATAGCCCCTCTCGACAATAACGGTGACGAGTGGAACGATTGCTCTGACGGCGATAGCGATTGTGATAGCGATCACAGCGATCACAGCGATGTTCTTCCATTCTCGAACCCTCCCCTAGGCTACAGGCTCCTCACATACGGCTATAACTCCCTTGAAGACCTAGTCGCCAAATTAAACGATTACTACACCCAGGCGCGTTTTTCGGTTATAAAGCTACGGAGCGTCAACCTAGTTAAAGGCTTTAGCTACTCCAGGGTAGATTTTAACTACGCCAGAAGTAAGATACGTCGCTCTAAGGCCCATTCTTACCATATAAGTATAGTAAAGGTCAGTTATATGTAAGAGGGCTTAACTAAAGCCCTTCTTATTAATAATTAACAGCCTTAGCGTTTCTCAGTTAAAGCAGGCTGTAAGAACCACCAGAATCACGATCACAAAGACTGGCAAGCAAACAATAAGTTTACAGACACCTACGTCGCCTTAATTAAAGAGTATATCAATCACCCTGCTGTAAAGACTTAAGAACTAACTATAGAGCTTTAAAGAGCGTTTTTAGGTATTATTCTTTCTTAGCGTAAATTACAAACCTGTTATTAACCTTCCTGTTATAATTAGGTATTATCTTCACTTAACGTTAATTACAGAACTGCTATTACTAACTGTAAAAGAAGGAGATAGCTAACTATAATCTATTCCCTATAACTATAAAGCTACTTAATAAGAAGAATATTCCCTATAAAGTTAAGTGGGCAGTAGCTTTAAACGATAGTGATAAGCTGAAGAAACTAAAGGGTCTGTTCTAAACTATAAATTAATATAAGAAGTAATAACGATAATACCATTAGGTTTAGCTATATAATAACACTTACAAAACGAATAATAAGAACCTAACGTTCTTTTAAATTATCGCCCTTAACTATCTTAAAATAGCGTTCTCTTACACCTTCAGTTTTATAAATAACGAGCGATAGGAGGGATTTGATTAGTTAATAAAGTAAGTTAACGCTATAAGGGAAGAGATTAAAGCGCCGCTACCACTTATTACTATTACTAATTATAACACTGTAATAAGAAACGCTATTACTAATGTTTATCCTCTTACTAAACCTTAAATCTGTATATTCCACCTTAATATAAACACTATAAAGAACATTAAATTAAAATAGAATAAGGAAGCTACAGCTTGTATTACTGCCTCACTTAATATTAATCAGCCTTTAAGTTAAGTTAAGGAGGAGAGTAATCTAAATTAAGCCCACGTAGAGAGTGTTAAGGATTATACTAACATACAGGCTAATAATCGCCTTACCTTAACACCAAAAGCCATCAAATACTTAATAGTTAGCCTTTATAAGCTTTAAAAGACTGTTATCTATACTTCTACCCTTAAGGACTTTAACATCACATAAGAGAAGCTTAAAACTTACTTCTATTAACAGACAGTAATTATATCGTATTTTAAGGATAACTAAATACCTTTAACTAAAGAGTAAGCTACCTATTACTATAATAAACGCCTTAACTTCGGCTAGAGGATTACGTTACTAATAGAGTTTATTAATCAATACCTTAAGTCCTTTATCATTACTAAAAGTAACTTTATTCAAGAGTGTATACTCCAGTCGATAGTAATAGTCAACACTATAAAGGAGAATATCAAGAAGGTAATAAAGGCAGAAAAGGGGCGCTTACGGTTCGACTTTCTAAGTAAAGATTAACTTAGAAAAACGCCTTATAATGTCTCCTTAAAAGCATTAAGTCTTATTTAAAATCAGTACAGGATTATACTTAACGCTTTACCGACTCGAACTAATCTAAACCCTACACCTCTTAAAAACTGTACTAAGAGCTTCATAAAGTAGTACAGTATTCCCTGCAGCCACAACCTCTACCTTCACTATAAGGATAAAAAGCTATCCTTAATTAAGGAAGACTTCTATCCTTTCTAATAGTTAGCTAGAAGTCTTCTTAATAAAGATCACTACTTACAGTATTAAGAGTTTAACCGAGTCACAAGCCTTAAAGATAGACTACAGGGCTCTAACGCCTTCACCAGTAACCCTAACGCCTTAAGGCTCACGGAACCACTCCTATAAGGCAGCCAGGAGGTTATACCAGCCACCCAGCTCCCTACACCACCCAGCCAAACTAATAACACTATTATTATTACTAGCTAAAGTGCTTAAAGCTCCAGGTAAGGCTTAAGGGCGCTAAGAGGTGGGAATAGAGGCAACATAAAAGCTAAGAGCAGTATAAGGACTATAAGCCGTCAGTCTAGCCTAAACCTAAACATTCAGTGTAAGCCCTTACAGTAAGAAGGTATACAGCTTAACAGGGCTCCGGAGACAGTTCTAGACGGTATAAGCAGTACTCTAACGTCAAGCAACCCTAACAAAGGTGGTAGAAGTGCCCGTAGGGGTAGGGGCAGTTCTATAACGGCATCTGGAAGCCGTACAGCATCAACAACATCAGGAATAACGAAGAAGACACAAGCCACGCGAGCCTCCACGCGAGCCTCCACGCAAGCTACACAGTCGCAAGCAACGGAGGCAATTATGGGCTAATCAGAGGCCGAGGAAGGCGCTTAGTCAGCACTGTAGATAGTGGTGATAGTAGTCAATTGTAATTTTATTGCAGAAATGGAAGAATTGGCCCTGTTTTGCTGTGTGAGCGTTGTTTGCGTGCG
>Ga0247780_1000435_pt1 | contig 39790 bp, 52 predicted proteins | sample UWRJL079202R5_FD_179927 | JGI IMG/M metagenome (GOLD analysis project Ga0247780, IMG submission 179927) | Plant litter microbial communities from Arlington Agricultural Research Station in Wisconsin, United States - UWRJ-L079-202R-5 | ecosystem: Environmental > Terrestrial > Plant litter >...
GCAATTGGAGCCATTCGCGGATGTAGCCGGCTTGGCAATAGGGGACCCTGCAGGCCAGAGATTCTCTTCCACAGAACAACAATACACAACAATCACCACAATTGGCCATGAGTGCTAGATTCTGACACCTTTCAAGGTTTCTTTCCGCGTCTCCGAGCCCTAAGCCCGGAGTAGAGGAAAGGTCCTGCGTTTGTGGGAGACCGATACCGTCTCGCTACTCGAAGTACTCGAAGTGGTGTAATAAGTGCTACTATACGTACTATAAAAACGAAACTAACATTTGTGTCGCTTGCAGGCGCAGACACAGACGCAAAGGCAAAGTAGAGCGTCGTAAGTGTTCCAGAGCGAGGGAAAGCGCGGCGAAAAGGAAGAGGGGTCGACGAAAAGCCTCCGACACCTGTACCAGATGCGGCAAAGAAGAGCCTTACCCAGGCCGTGTCGATTGCGGTGGTTGCCTTGCCAAAGCCCGACGACGTGTTCGCACATATAGAGCCAAATTCAAGGGCAAGCGTACCCCCAACCTTGAAACTCAGGTAAGTGGGTAGGTTCGCACATGTAGAAGCAATGGTGACTAGATGTCGTACAGTTTTACCATACCTGTAGGCGCGCTAACCTTAAACAATAGAATATGTTGCTGTAAACTTCCACACTAAGTACTTTTTGACAACTTCCGATGCCAAAGTCCCATTCAAACTAAACAGATTACCTGCCTACAGTCTGTACGTGATAAAGACCCAGAGACCAGTCCACAGGCATGAGCTGTAAATAGAAATTAGATATCTTGATTGGTTGCCGACCACTGTGACAGAACCAACATCTCTGGTGGCACTGGTAGTCGACTTTGAGACAAAACACAATGGCTTACTAGGATACAACGCGGTTATTCGGTGGACAGGTTATGTCTACTCTGAACATGAATATGGAATACTGGCATATTAAAAAGGCATAACTTCCACGCTATTCCAGAAATGCATTCACTTACAATCCACATCTTCCTAGCAGGAAATAGCAAGAATTTGATAGCTACCTCAGGTCTACAAAAATATAACAGGTCAAGATGAACCCGAAGTCGAGAAAGAGTTCTAGCGCTGGGGTGAACCGCAGCATGCAGCTTCCCCAGGGGCGTGACAAGTGCAGTCGAAAGGGCTGCCAGAGGCCAAGGCGAGAGGGCGGAGCCACATGCTGGAATCATTGGAATCAAAACCTCAAGAGCACAACAATGCAACAGCGCAGAAATCAGGAACTAGATCAGAAGAAATTTTGTCATGACTGCGGAATTCGGCCAACCACGGATGGATGTGTGACCTGCACTCATTGCCGAAATCGCAAGAGGGTTTGCAGAACCGCCAGCTATCGGAAAGCCCCGGTGAAGAAGTACAATATTGGTGGCTTCAAGATCACCATGAACGAAGACATGTGTCGCGTTTGCGCAAAACGGCCACCTACTCCTGACCGTATGACGTGTTTGGAGTGCAGGGGTGAGACTAAAAGACCCTTGGCTGAGGAAGATGATGTCACAGAAATGTATTAGGTGGCAGACTCCCGTAAGTCCCCCCTAAGAACCCACCGAGTTGAGACGTAATGACTCGTGAGTGGGTGTTTTTACTGCAGACAGATATCAGCGAAGTATCCACCACGAACCCCAAATAAAAATCAAGTAAACCCAATATTATTGCATTGCCAATTGTTACCATGTGACGCTAAAAGTGAGGGGCTACTGCCCCCCTGAGTGAGCTGGGCGAGGAAAATTCTACTGAAACACAAGAAGATGTAGAGCCTGTGCAACTAGCCTGAGATGGATGAATCTCTTGGCTACAGCCATCAGATATCTGAACGAAGTACAACAAATAACATTTAGATTGAAAAGTGACAGGAGATGAACAAAGGGATTGCACAGACTGCCCTAGTTAGCCACTGTACGATGAGAGAAGCCCAAGTACCCCGAGGTTAGTTGTGCTCGCTATTTGTGCTGTTCTCAATCTTCCGAGCACAGTCAGCTAAAGACAATGCACTTGAACAACATTTGCGGGCCTCTTACATGCATGTGATGAGAATGGCACTGTGACCATACATTTGGGTAGGAAGGACATTATGATCTTCAAAAATGGGATATAAGACACGAAATTATCTGCAGCATCAGGTTATTTCTATTCTTCCACTAAACATTTGCAATCTGCGAGATATTGCTTCTCTTACCTGCCTGAATCGGATCTTCATCATCCTCTCTCAACTTGGAAGACCAGGCCACAAATATCAGCTCTGCAGACCAAACCTTGTGTAATCTTTGAAAAGAGCGCCCTGCCACCTACAGAGGTAAAACTTACTGTGAAGCTTGCTACTGCAAAGAACTCATGCGAGACAAACGGGAGCGTGGCGAGTGCACTCACTGCAATAACCCAAGTTCACCTGAGCTCAAAGTGTGTGGTGTGTGCGTCACAGCCGCTAGATAGAGTAGTGCTCTCTGGCGAGCGTCACGGGAAAGCATGGGTAAATGTAGCCGATGCAGAAAAGACATGGAACCGAGTTGGATGCGAAAAAAGCCCAGCAAAGTGTACAAAACGTGTTCGAACTGCGTGGCTCGAGCAGCCTATCACAAACGTAGTTATGCAAGAAGTGGCAGTATTAGTAGGGCTCAACACAGAAGAACTGCTTAGGGCGGTCTTCCAGGCGTCAGTGACGGCACGCAAAATGTCTTGGTTTGGCGTTACCCCAATGTTGCAATTGTCGACAATCAACATGAGCTGTTTCTGCTTCTTCAGAAAGGCGGCGTCTGCGGACTCCAGCCACGCCCTAGCAAAGGTTTGTCAGAGGACGCAACATCAAAGAGAATGCTTCGCTTTCTCTTACCTGGCACTAGCATCCCAATCGGCGAGTTGGTCACGGCTTATCTGAACAGCAGAGGCTGTAATATTCTCCACGCTGACCATATCACAGTTCAAACTAGATCTCAGCGTATTCTTGCGCTGTTCCACCAGCTCGACCCATACCAAAACGGCTTTGGACTTCCATATCCGCGACAGCATGCAAGAAAGGAGGTGGAGGGCCACCGTGTTCTTGCCCGAAGTTGCGGATGCCCATAGCGACCTCGCGTCCAACCCCACGTGGTCTCGAAAAGCGCAGTTTAGGGAGTCCCCCGGGGATTGACCGCTGGGTTCTCGGCGATTTCAGAAGCCCTTTTTCCGTACGCCTCGATCAGATTGGGGACGTCGGGCAAGTCGTAGCACAGGAGGAGCGCCAGCTTCCATGCAACCGCGTGCGTGCTGCCATCCTCGGCCTCTTTATTCCGTCGCGGCGACAGCGCCAGACCGAGCCCATTGTACTCTGGAGGCGGAACAAACCTGATGATGGAGAAGTCGAGGTTGATATTGGACAAGGTCAGAATTTTCTCATTCTTTGCCGAAGAGAGGCCGTAGGTGATTGAGTCAACCATTGCTGAGCCGGTGCTGATTTGGACTGATCAAACGTGAAGAAGAGTCACGCGACAATGAGAATGGATGGCGTCGATTTTAGGGTGGTGAAACAATTTTGGCAGGGCTGCACACAAAACGGACTAACTAATTGTTAATGGGTGGCCCGTGCCCTGCGCAAAACGACCGCAAGGTGGCATATTGTACTACCCGCAAAGTCTGGGGTCCGTCGCGCAGTTACTATTAGACAAAGTGCGCGGGAAAATGGCTTCCAGGCAGGTCAAGTCAATTTTGTCTGCTTAGGCAGAAATACCGTCTAGCTCGAGCCAAATGCTACCCTACCCTCATCTGCCTTGCTGAAACGCCAAACGCCAAATGCCAAACTGGATGCGCTACACGCAATGCTCATGCCCCTCCCCAATGCCAACCTTTCTGCCTGTCCAACGCCAAAGTAAGCTCTGTTTTCCTGTTAGATGGATGACGGTAAGAGAAACGAGCAAACATACGAATAACAATGGGAGCCAAAAGACCAGGACGATGGGAGCCTGGTCTACCACTTGCGAGGAAGCCGTGCCAACATCCGCTTCCACGGGGCGACTACAGCCATCGTCGTCCGGTTGGCCACATATAGGCGGGGGCGGAACACATCAACACCCCGACGACCACCGAACACAGCAGTGCTGGTAGCAGTAGTTGTAGTAGTAGTAGCGGTTATGGCGGTAGCGGTGGTGTTGTTACCGGGGCTAAGCAGTCGAGCAACGTGGGCTCCGATGCTCATGCGCGTGGCGGTGGTGAAACCATGGTAAGGGAAGGACGGAAAGGGGACCATAGAGGACTGCAGGGTAGAGCCATTATCGGGGGGACGCTACCACCAAGAGGTGCATATCGGCCTGCCGTACGCATCGTATCCAGGATCTCGCTAAACTTGACAACAACCTCGAGACTTTGACCGAAAATTTCGCTGCTTCCACCGTGATTGCCACCGCCGGGAAGATGTAGGCGGAGCTCGCCGTCTGCCTTGTTAAGGTTCTCGCAAGTGCTTACTATGTTACCGTACTCGTCACGCGTCCAGGTGAGAACCGAGGAAAGGTTAGCGATGCGCTGTATGCGTTGCTCGTGATGCTCTCCATCGACAGATTTTCTCGTGGCCAGGCCACCGAAATCCAGATGGATCATGGTCTGGAGGCCGGGATAACGTGTCATGACGTGGGCGGGAGTGCTCTTAGAGGGTCCCTTCTTGTTTCGCTTTCCGGCGAAGGTGCTGAAGTTGATGACGAGAAGAGGTGTATTGGTACCATCACAGTCGGATTGATAGACGACCATCAGACATTGGGGTACCTCGGATGTGAGAGTACCTTTGCCTAGGTGCGGCGCGACTAAGGTTTGCATCTGAGGGTGGGCGGTAATAGCGGCGCGTGTTTTGCCAAGGAGCAAGTACCGAAGCTCAAAGTAGAGTGCCTCAGTCATGGTAGAGACAGACATTTCGCCCGTGGTGGGGTTAAAGTGCTAATCCTCCCAATATTAGCTACATCCCCCTAACCCTCTATGTTTGGATATGGGTGTGCGTGTGGACTTACGACGATGATGTTGCAGTGAGGAAAAACTTCTCGGAGAGAAGTGAGCTGTGGGAAATCGTCGCGGGTAATGTATTTGTCGCGGGTGATGTGATGGTGATCGATGGGGTCCACGAGGAAGTGGTAGTCCTGGACCTCAATGTGGGATCCGAGGCGAGAGTGGAGGGTTGCCACGATTTTATCTAGGCGCTGGGGCAGTAGCTGAGCATCTGTTGGAGGAATCTATACTTGTCAGCTTTGACCTTTGCGCTTTGTTACATGCGAAAAACGGGATAAAGAAATCAAAAGGCCCAATAACAAGACTCACCATGATGAAAGCTCGTGTACCGATTCGAAGGGTCTCCTTCCCTCGTGTGCAGATTAGAAACGTAGTGAGTGGAGGCACTAGCCCAAAGCAACTTTGGGATTTAGGTTGTAGCAACGAAGAGGAGCGCAAAAAGAAAGCAAAGGCTAGCTTTAAAAAGTGGGGTCAAAAAAATAGCACGGCTCACATTTATTGGTACGCTCTGAAGATGAAGAGATGGCATGGTGAATGACTTTTTTTTTTCCTTTTGCTCCCCCCTAGCCTCCCCACAAAGGTTCCCTTTTCAAAACTTTGTCTTGGGCCTATCCTTTTTACCTTCATTTTGATAGAACGCTTTCTATTTTCTACGGAGGTTGGCTGACGGATTGGTCGTCTCAGGTCGGGCCGTCGCCCCGGGATCAAAGCCCAGCCTGCCACGGCAGCTCCCCCCATCTCTCAGTTTCCTTTCACCCGCCTACCAACAAACCGAGCGATGAATATCACAGCCCAATCAAAAGACAGGAGTATGAAGCTGGAGGATGCACGCACAAAAAGGATGGCGAGGATGTACCAAGCATGATTGCAAGTGCCCGAGCCCATGATTGACCGAGACCAAGCGAGCCACCGAAGCAAGAGGAGGTGAGAATAGGCGCGCCGTGTAAGAAGCAATAAAGTCGTACACTATTCGGGAATATGAGGAGAGTATGCTAAGTGATAAAGCAGGTGGCGGCCTACTCGGCGAGACTGGTGTTGCGGTTCTGAAGTTGGGGCGGAGCGACGATATAGTTAAATTGAGCGATGTGCGACAGACGATCGAAGCCACCCTAGGCTGAGACAGTACCAAGGGGGCAACACCGGCAAGGCGGTACTGGGGAGACGACACTGAGACACCATACACAGACGAGTAGAGGATGGATTGGGGATCGATGATTCCGATTGGTGATACCAATTCGTGATGTTCAATGATGGAAACTTGGCGACGAGAAGATGAGAAGATAGATCTTCCGTGGCACCTTTTGTGGACGCACAGTCCGCCTAGCAGCAGAAGTACAAGCCGTCGCCAGACAGCGCAGGGTGCGTCGCGCGGCGGAGTTGGGGAAGTGACTGGAACGAGGCAATACGTAACCCCCGTCCGCGTCGAGGGAAAGGACTGCCCGCCCTTCAGACTTCCCCTCGTCAGACTCACCCCCCCTCACCTCCTCAGGCCCATCAAGACCGCACTCCTCAAGTCCACGCACAACAGGCTGACCACAGCCCCAGACCATCAGCTGCAACTCACACGTCGCCGCACGCGGAATCGTGAACGCCGGACCTCTCCAATGCAAGTACACCGTCGCGCCATCCCGAGATGCACACGGAGGTGGGAGGTTAAAGAACCCTAAAATGGGACTGAGTCGGCCGTCTCTAGCAACTATTATCGTGTGGTGAACCAGATGATCCTACACATCCCCCCATCCCTAGGGGCTGGGAACCTATTCTCATCTTCTCTCGCTAGAGGTCGTCCCCCCCGATCTCGACCAGGATGGCAAGGGATTTAAATGTGAACCCGGGGTTTCACTCTGGAATCGCAATCACAGCTCGAGGGGGCTAGCCACATATTCACAGCACTAGTCCCGCCAAAGGTGCGGGAGCCAGGCCCTCAAAAGTTCCTGACCCATACCATCCATGCCATTGGGGACCTCTTGTTTGTGGGGCCGGGCAACCATCCCGAGAAACCAATTCGCGTGTGGGCTCGGCTCGGGATGCAGAGATGGAGGCCCAAAGTGCCTTTCCGCAGCCTGAGGTTCAAGTCGCTGATGGGTATTCTGCTGAGACCTCGTGGATGGTTTTGCAGCCCGCCACCAGTCGTAGTGGAATAAGAAAAGAATATTAAAAAAGTTATAACACCTGAATTGGATAATCCTATACACAAAGCCATAGCCTCGCTTCACAGGTGCTTTAGCTGCTCTGGGGAAGGGAACAATAGCCTTGTGCTTGGCAAGTACATTTGCTTGGTGAGCCGATAATAGGGTTAGGTGGCCCAAAACTGGTCCCTCGCGAAAAGTTGCCATTTGAATTTCCAGAACTCCGCTGAGTTACAGAGCACTGCCTACTTCGGCTAAACTACTTTTGGTGGTTTCCCTGATTACGTCCTGAGTAGCGCCTGAGCAGCGCCTGAGCAAGGTGGTGAGGGGGGCGTGGGTGACTGGGGGTTGGTGAGGGCAACTTTAGGGTAAAGCAACAATGTTTATCTTTCAAAGCCACACCTCCGGGGTCGAGCCACATCCCCATAAAGCTATAAACAAAGAAGATTAAATCTTACAATAATACAATTGTGAGGAAACAACATCTCTCGGTCCTTCCTTGACTTACTTGCTTGCAGGTATAAAAAGCAGGAAAAACATGCCTTGCTGATTTCAATACTACAAAGTCCAGACCTGTCTGAACGTCTACAACCGGACAAATAGCCTAACTACCTCCTCCAAGATAGCTAAACTTGATCTTTGTTGAGACATTTTGAGTGTTCTGGTGGGGTCTAGATACCTAAAAAGAAACATGGAAACCTCGACTGTAAATGGGCGGATTTGCTCAAGATGCAAGAAGAGGCCAGTGAGGGTCAAATCCAGTCGCTTCGGCAATGATCTTTGCAATGCATGTTGGTTTGCAGATTTTAGTGCAGAACGCGAGCCGTGGCGGTGCCGCACCTGTCCCAACCCGAGGGCACCTGATCGTTCTCAATGTCTTTCGTGCCTGGAACGCCAGAGGGAAAGCCACCTCCGACAGCGGCAGGCCTTGAGTGCGGTAGGACTCTGTCAATGCGGTCGAAAACCCGAAAGACTAGGGTATAAAACCTGCAGCGGCTGTTTGCTCAGAGGACGGAACAGGAGAAGAGCTATTAAAGAGGGAAGGCACTTTCCCAGGGCTCGGAAGAGGGCGGCATCTCCAAAGTGGAACTCCGGAACATGCACTAATCAGCGTTGTCAAGAGACCAGCTTTGAAAATCACAACAAGTGTGTTTGGCACTATCCGAGACCAGGGGAATCCGGGGAACAACGACGAGCCCGTCTTACGTTGGCAGGATTTTGCCACAAATGCTTCCAAGTGCGTTTAGTAGAAGTTGGCGTTCTTTGCGATCGGTGCCTTGAACGCAACCGGATAGATGCCCATAAGTACAAGCAGCGACATGGATGGAAGCGAAAGCGGCCTATGAAGCAAGCTGCTTCGGCTGTTGCGAATACAACCGACTCCGCAGCTGACTCCGACTCCCAATCTACTACTACGAGCCATAGTGGTGTTGAGTGGGAAGAGCTCGACCATGAGACTCTCTTTGTGTCCGAACTGTCGTCTGAGTCAGCTTGTTCTGCTCGCCCTGATCGTAGGTGGGAAGAACTAGACGATGAGACTCTGTTTTCGCCTGAGTTGGTGTCAGAGTCAATCCGCTTCGCCCGCCCTACTCGTAGGTGGGAAGAATTAGACGATGAGACCCTGTTCTCGGTTGAACTAGTGTCAGAGTCAATTCGAGCACTCCGCTCTGATCTGGGCCCCTAAAGCCGGGGTCTCCTTCACTTACACCCCAGAGACTGAGATACCATTATCGGTGGCGCCTTACTTACCTACTCCCAGTAGAATGACCATCGGGGACTAATTCCATTACATTTCAAGATCGAGTACATCAACCAGCCCACACAATAAATCCATAAAAACTTCAACATGACCTGCTCCTGAAATTCCAGCACCCCACCCCAACCCAACAATAAGCCCACCTATGTAAAACAACCCCCAAATCACCTCCCATACTCCGCACAAACAACCCCCCCTCCCAAATCCATCACCTCACCCACCGTCGCATTCGGCAATATCCCTGCCGACCACAACACATGTCCCAATGTCGTGACCTCCCCGCTCCCATCGCCAAAATAGTCCGTGATCGCTTTGTTCAACGCCTTCCCCGCCCCATGCCCAATTGCAGCACCAGAACCGCCTCCCAGCGGGGGGAGACACGCCCCGTTCCCGTTGGGGGAGGTCGGTGCTACTGCGGTAGCTGTTCCGTTGCCTGAGGGTGAGGGTGGTCCGCCGCTGGGGAGGTTGAGTCCCCCTATTTCGGTGAGGCGTGTGTTTGGCTGTTGGGATTGCCATTGCCACCAGATTTTGTCGAGCCAGGTGTGGTGCAGAAAGAAGAGGGGCTCGCTGGGGGAGAGGAGGGTGTTTGACATCTGGGAAAAGGGGGTTGTTAGTAGGGCTAGTTGTTAGTGCTGGGGGAGGTGAGATGAGGTGGTAGCAAGGAGTGGGAATGGGAGGAAGGTAGGTGACAAATAAACTTACCACGCCGCCGATCCCCCAGTGGCCTGCAATATGCGGCTTGGCCTCGAGACATCGCCACATTCCTTCGTAGGTGGCTGCCTTAAGACAAGCCTCGACGTTTTGCTTCACTGTATTTGCAAAGAGGCACTCGCTCATTTTTCGCGAGAGGCAGTACCCGGAAGTGTTTGTCGCGATGGTCACGTCCTCGTTGAAGTGCAGCCGCATTTGGTCAAGGGACCGTCGGCCACGCAGAGATTAGGGCCGGCGCCGTCACCACCGAAGCAAGTTTTGGGATCGAAGACAGCTGAGGCTCGTAGGTTGGGAACGTCGTTGGATTGGCCCCAGTATCTATAGAGGAATGGGGCCAGAAAAGGAAAGAAGATGGGAGAAAAGGGGCTCAGGGGCTCAGGGTTGGGGTGCGAAAAGGGGTGACGTACGGCATCGCCCCGTGGTATCCGCGCTCGTTTCTTATCAAGGACGGGTACACTGTGAGATAGTATCGATGCCTGGAAGGAAGCCGCCGACGAAGTGAATGTATGCCGACTAGTAGATGTGGACGTAGTGCAATTCGTCCCAGAGAGTGCGAGCGCCGGGGATGCCATGTTTTGGGGGGCGTTCTGTCAGACAGACTGTTGCGCGGGTGTAGCTTGATCGTTCCTTATCTGCGAGGTCTTCCCTGTGCGGAGTTTAGCTTGTGTTGGATCGGACTTGATGTGGTTTGGGGTGCAGGTGGACATACCCTGCCCGTGGTTGTGCAACTGCTGGTCGAGTTATGGAGACCGTGGCCCCGGGGCTGAGCAGAGGCCAGGCAAGGAAGAGTTAGAAGTATAAGTAACAATTGATGCATGATAGAAGCTGTGGTCACTACAATTCAAGGTGGAAATGATTGCTGTTCTTCAATATGGGACGGCTATCTTTCCTCTTATACCGAATATCACTCCGTCACGAATCCAGTTGCAAAGCTTTGCAAAGCACATATCTGTATTAGATTCACGGGCATGTCGGTCAGTCATGAAAATGCCTAGCGCCCGTCCTGCGCGCCGCAGTACGATGAGACCCGAGCCCCACGGCGCCCTCGGACCACAATGCAAGTGCTTGATGGCATACGACCGGACGAATCCACTGCAAAGTTTCAGCGTACGACAGAACCAGGGGTTGATGTCTCAGGCCAATCACAGCACTTGCCTCCCGAAATGTTGTTGTAGTTTTGCTGGGCAGGAAGACGAAGTCTGGACTAACGACTTGTGCCGCCCCCCCCCGGACGACCCCAAACGCCGACGGCGACGGTCTATATGCCACCACATATATCTAAAAGCGGATGGGAGAAACTCCAAACAATCTAGGAAATCTTCCTGTTTCGACGTTCAATTTGAATTGCATGCGCGGTCAAGCTAAGATCTTGGGACCGACAAAAAGAAAGCTCAGCACGTGCACGCGTCCTCAACATAAAGACCTGTCACGCCCAAATCACGATTAATAGGGACACGGCTTACCCGAAGGACCTTGAGTTCAATATCAAATAATTAACAGACCCTTCTCCCAAGCTCCTAGGTAGGTAAAGACTCTCGACGCGCACGCAGCCCTTGATTTATCCACAACCTGGCACTCGCTCACATCATATCATCTTCACCAGACACCCATCTCACCGTCTCACCACCTGTCAGCCTGCACTTACATCCCCTCAAGAAGTCGGCGTCGGAGCCGCCAATGCCGGCTTCGTGGAGCTGCACGTCTGCGTAACGAAAAAGGTGCCCCATCCCGTATAGCACTGGTAGCACGGCGTTTTCGTTGGGCAGATCGTGATGGTGGTTGGCTTGATGGCGACGCTGGTGCAACCGCAGGGGATGGTGACGGCGGCTAAAATCAAAGAAACCAGAAATCGTCAGTGGTCAATGATCGGGGATCTTGGAGGGGAGATGAACGCACCGTCGAAGATGCAAAAGTCGGTGGAGCACTTCAAGTCGCATCCACTTGTTGAGTAGAAGGTCTGCGTTGGCTGAGTCGAGCAGGACGCGGGAAGGCCCGTGGTGATGGTGGTTAAGGTTGTTTTTGGCGGCGGTGGGGGGTTGTAGCACGAGGGCTCATCGTGGCCGGGGCGATTGCGATTGGCGAACGCGCCACTGTTCAGGGGTTAGTGGTGTCCAGGTACTGACAACTATTGCTGGGTTATGGGGAACAGACCTGACGAACAGGGCAATGCTTGCTAGTTCCCGCATTATTATGGAGTGCAGATGTTTAATGTTAATTGCAACAGGTGGATAACAACCCGGAATCGCACAAAACACAAAAAGGGGCCAAGAACAAAAGGGGACACAGGTTGGAAGCTTTCCGCCCATGCTTAAGTACAATAGAATTAAAATTCCCTCGGCTACTGTCTCCTCAGCCCATCAGCCGCTACCCTAATTATAAAACAGCCTCAGACAAACCGGTGGCCGTGGAATGCACATCATGGCACTTAGGGATGGTAAGGTGGTAATTGATTGCACCGGTTGAAGACACCATTGGTCCTCTATCACGGCGCGATACCACCACCAAGCGGCTTGGCAGAAACGGTCTTGCAGGATACGAATCGCGGGGACCCCTTGGGCAGCGGAAAGGTTGCTCCCGCATTGCGGGGTACGGATGATGGATGGTCGGGTTCGTTGCCGGGGTGCGTTTTCTTTTGTTTGGGATGGTCTGGTGATCTGCTATTATTTCGTGTCATTAGAAGAGTGTGGGTTGTTGTGTTGTGTTGCATTATTGGTTCTGTGGCCTGAGAGGTGTTGACCCCTGAATTCAATTGGTGAGATGGGAATAGGGGCACATTCGTGCTCAAAAACCCAGATGCATGATCAACGCCAACAGAGACAGAATGAATCATCACCACAACCCAATTATCCCCATCCTACCTCCCACTACCCTAACCAGCAAGCCCATCCGCCAACATGGCATCCACCAACTGGCAATGCCTCTCCGCATTCGACTCGCTCCACTCCGTATCATAATTCAAGCCATATGGCCAGAAATGCCCCCCTCCACAATTAATCTTCGCGCTCTGGCCATCCCAACTCTTCAACAGCTTCGTCGCCGACGGCCAATTATCCGCCTTGCACCGGTCATCAAACGCCCTCGTCTGCCCGACCCCCAATGTATGCGCAATCTCATGCAGCGCCGTGCGCTCATTCATGTACGACCGGTTCGACCCGAATCGGATGTTGCCGTTGAAATTCCCATCTGCCGTCTGCACGCCCGGGACGTACTCGATGGTGAGGGACTTGTTGGCGCGCTTGGCGATGCGGTTGTACCGCGCTGTCGCGAGCGAGACGGCCTTTTCGATGCGCGTGTAGGCGTCTTGTTGGTCGGTCGAGGGGTTTTGGGCGCGCCGGAGGGTGAAGGAGACGCCGGCGGAGACGAGGGAGGCGTAATAGGTCGCCGCGAGGGCGAGGAGGGAGAGACGCATCGGGACGGTGGGTGACGTAGTGATATGGGGAGTGGTATAGGTTGGCTGCGATGAGAGTGGTAGATCGTGGGAAGAGTCGGGGATGAGCCCGGTGTTTTTATTCCATCGCTAATGCGGAGCCAAGTGGCCGAATTCGCGGCGTTATATCCGTGATATTAATATGAGCGGGTGGTAATTCGTGGAAATCGGGTTGTAAAGTCGCTTGTGCTGTTTAGGCAATTTCGCTGCCACCTTCCAAAGGGGACCCGGACGTTGTAGCGAGAGCCAAGATATGGGGTTGAAGCGACCGAGTAAACGGTTGTTGTGGGGTAGCGTTTCAAGTGTTAGTAGTATCAGTGCCGGAGTCCGGATCATATTTTTACGAGTACGACTTCAGTCAGTGTGAGATCCACTTGGATTGGACCTCGTTATCTTGAGCAATGATAACTCGAGATTGAACATTACATCTGGTCCAAACCCAAGACTGCCTCACGCGTCACATCAGTGAATTGCCCAAACACCTGGCCTGCCGGATAGGTAACCTTCCAGTTATGAGAAGAAAATGCGGCAGTGGCATCCAGTCTCTTTGTTCATCAACATTCACACAAGAAGACATATCACATAGTCATCTGGGCGCAATAGAATTCCTTTGTTCAAGGACTACACGTCAACAATGCGGACAATTCAATTATTCACAGAAGCGCATCGAGTGATGTGTATTCTTTGCAAGTCAGAAACAAACATATAACCACCATGGACGCCTTGACAGCTTCACCACTACTCAGACTATCTCCGTCACCATCCGGATTATGAGGCATCACATTGACACCACTTCCATTTTTGCGAGGCATACCAGTCTGACTGTTATAGTAAGTAACTATTCGCGAAGTGAAACCATTCACCCCCGTCAAATATAAATCAGACAAGATGAATACCCACGGTGACTCGGAGGCGGAGTTCTACATGTACATCGGCCCTGCTCACATGCTGTCATCCCCAGATAATGACGATCCCATGCTTTGGCAAAACAACACTGCCAACACGGACGTGGCTGCAGACACCAGCATGACGCAGGACATCCCCCTTCAACCGATACAGCTCAACCCGGGCCCCGTGGGTCTGCAACAGACTCCCGGGCCCCACAGAGCCATCGACCCCTCAACCTTCGAGTTCGTCGATCTCCCCGTCTACGACACCGAAGGCTACCCAAGCAGCAGCCCCCTTTCCAAAAGCTTCGACAAGACCCTGGAAGAAACCAACAAGTCTATGGAGCTAGTCTCCTCCATTAACACTTCCCCATCCAAGAAGCCAGACTCACCCGCCCAACCCCCTCCCACCCGTCACTGGAGCTACTGCAACTGTGACAGGTGCGGCGAACCCGTTGACATCCTCCAGTACACCTTCACCAAGACCATCGGAGACGACGGGCTTTGCGAGGAGTGCCAAGCGTTCCAGGAGGCGGAGGATCAGCGGACGGCGGCTAGGTTTTTGCAGCGGATGGCGGAGAAGAAAGCGGCTAGGGTCGAGGCGGCTAGGATTGAGCGGAGGGGGTTTCAGGCTGGGGCAGCTCAGTCTACGGCTCCGCCTTCGCAGTCTGCGGCTGCTGAGTCTGAGTCTGAGTTCTAAGCTCGGTGGCAGCCAAGCTGACTGACAGTGACAGTGACAGACTAACTAACTTTCGATCTTAACCCATCGGAGGACTCCCTGACTGTACAGTGATACCATAGGCCTGGTGCTTGTGAGCTGTCTTGTCCTGAGCAAAAAGGTGAGTTGGCGGTGCCACGTCCTCAGGCTCCCCGAAGGTGACCATGCAGAGTTGAGCACCAAACAATAACAAACATATCTACCCACTATGATTCCCGACAGTTGCTCCACTGCGATTGTAAGTAAATGCACTGTGAAGTACCCAACGACTAACATGGTCCCTATGGTCCACTTTCAGACGGAGTATCTCCACGGCCTGGCAAACTCCGCATGACCCCGGCCGTATCGGACATCAACAAACTTCTTGAATGGCGTCTCTGACCCTGCATTGTAGCTACTCGGTCGTCGGATCCGTTGGAGATCAACTCCATATCAGTGCACGGGATCATGTCTCATGACCAAGCCGTGAGGTGTGCCCAAACCTTAGCGCCTCCTCGTCACGAAGTTCCCTGACGTATCCCAGAACCCACACAAGGTTCATCAACGATGAAGTGGCTTGCACTTCGATATTGACATCAAGCCCTCCCAGGCCAACACAAGTCTCTGAATCCTGAACCAATGCATCTCAAACCCGCCAGACCGCAATCTGGCATGGCATTAATATTAATAAGCAAGTAGCTAGCTCTTGCGGGAAGGAACCCCCTTCTTACGAGTTGATCTAGCGGCCGTTTGCATCGTCGTCATGAAGAACGCCATCCTCCCCACACCAAAAGACCACCTAACCTGCCGGGGAAATAAACCAAGACAAAAGCCAACGCAGTTGCTTCCCACGCTCCCGTGATGCAATAATCCAGACCGGAGTGGCGATGAACACAGCCCAGAAAAAAGCCGATGTGTTGTACCCAAAGGTGATGTCTACATCCTCACGCCCCGTCTCCTCCTCGTCCTGCGAATGACAACGAATACAACAGCCGACCCAGCGGCAAGCAGCACCGGCGCCTTCCACTTCGACTTGCCAAGCGAGACAATCATCGCAGCATCGTATGAATGCCACGACGAACTCCCAAGGTGGTTGAAAATGGGCGTTGACACCGGGCCATTGAGACTGTGCATGTTGAAATTACCCGGCGGCCCCGCGAGGACTTTGAGCTCGGTGCGGTTGCGTTGGTAAGCATGGATTGTTCTGGTAGCGAAACAATTGTCAGCGGGGGACGGAAACACAAATTGCTGCTGGGGCGGCGGCCCCAAAAAAGACCTGCACTGCGCCGCGCAAATGCCGGGACGGCCGAGCCGAACTTACGATGCGTAGTGGCATCCCGTGCTGAACATCACAGTGGGGTATGGCAGGCCGAGCCAATGCCTGTTGTATCTCTCGAGATTCTTCACCATGGCGCCGACAAATTCGTTGCGCGCGCTCGCCATCATGAAGCCGACCGAAAAGCCCGTGGGGTGCGCGGCCGGAGCCACAAAATCGAAGCGCCGGAGCGGGCCGAGCGCACGGCGGCATTGTAGGTCCATATCAAGAATGACACCTGCATTTGGGGGAGAGTTGGTCAGCTGCGTGCACGACAAGCGGAAGCTGCACCGGAAAATGTAGGCACCTACCTCCATAGTGGTACAAAATCATGTAGCGCAGGGCATCGATCTTCTGAATCGGGTATCGGTAATTCTCCCACATCTCGCGGAGCTCGGGGAAGTGGTCGGCGACGAAGGTGGCCGCCAGCTCGTCGGTCCAGAGATACACATCCCAGCCGGGGTGTATGTTTATGCAGCTCTGTCGGACCTCCTGCCATTTCACGATGAAATGCTCGGCGCCTGCTCCGCCCATGGCGACGTGGTGGATAATCGGCGGCACTCGGTCCTCGAAGGGCGCAGCGCTCGTTTGCTCGGTGCTGTAGTTGGCGAAGGTGAGGTCGAAGCCATCGGCCTGGCTGGAGATGAGGAACTGCTCCGAGTGGTTCCACCATACGAGAGGGAGCGACGCCAATGTCGAGATATCATAGAGGAGGGAGCGGGCGCAAAAGAGGCCCAGGAGTGTGAGGCCGAGGAGGCATGTGAGCAGTCCCCGGTGCGTGCGATGGACGCGCGCAGACTTGATTATAGCGCCCATGCTACCTGTTCATGGCTCGAGGACGGAAATTCTGTTGAAAGGAAGAAACGGGCGAGGAAAATGACGGCGGAGGCGCAAAGGTGTCTTGAGCTTTCCTCGAGACCCCAGAGAAGTGCCAAAGGCGGGCAGGTGGGGAACACAGCAATAAAACAAGAAAGAAGCTCACACTGGGGTGACGAGGGTACTTACACGACGCCGCAGGTGGGACCTGGCGCGCGGGACGATTCACAGACAAAGAGGCAAGGAATCGAAATTGGGCTGAAACGGGATGAAAAGGATGGCGTTGTTCCCTGTGGCTGTCAGCAAGCGAATCTCATACTGTGTAAGCTACCTTGGTCGCCATCCTACTCTAAATTGTGCTGCGAGCGCTTTAACGTTACCCTGGTTAGCTCGCTCGGTATGTTTGCTTGCAGCTGCATTCCAGCGACGCCGAGTGGTGGCAGGCGGGGGCGCTCGTCCTCAGTGCTTACCCCAGTGCTGCTCTCATTGCTGGCATCGCGCCAAAAGGGTGTTGGCGCCCGGTAGCGCAAGGCCTAGACTGGTCCAAAGCGACCAGGGAGAAAAAGCTTGCTTGGGGGCGTAGTGGTGGTGACCATCGAGGATCCCTCGATTGACGGTGTCGGGGGACGAATCAAAAACCGCGCCTGCATGCGACCCGTCGACACCGCTGCACCCTGGTTGGAGGCTCGGGAGCTTCGGACCCCTCAAAAACACCGGCCGAGAAAAAGGTACGAAATTGGATGATCATGTCGCATGAGGGCTGCACGGTCATAAGAATGCTTGAGATGGTCATATAAAAATTTGTGGGCTGCAGTCTATTCATGTACATGCAACTCCGCGGCATCCGGGGATATCCTCTTCAGATCGTTAAACCAGACGTACCGACTGACAATCATGTACAAGTGCCGGTCCCAGGTGTACTGGCTGGGGTGTTGGGCAAAGGCGTCGCGTGTCATGCGATACCGATGCCAAGAATTGGCGAGCAGCGCGCGAGCGCCATCTTTGGGGTCCGCCGTGCGTGCGGGGAAGGAGAGGGCCTCAACAATGCGCCACATGAATGGAAGGGCCGTAAGCGGGAGGTCACCAAGCAGAGTGTACTTGCGCGGAAGCGCGGTGGTTGTGAGCGTAAAGGCGACTGGTGCCTGCGGGTGTGTCGAAGCGTACTTGCTATTGAGTGAGGCAACGGGTCAGCAGCATTCCGACGGACACCGAACGGGTGGATGGGATGGGCGAGAAGGACGGGACGGGATGTGGCCGACGGCCATTGGTGGGGTCGTTCGCCTACCTCACTGCGGCGCTGACCGCTCGGTGGTTGATGTGCCCACTCACCCCACCTTCGTCGAATGTGATGATCTGAAAGAAGGGCCCAGCCAGAATTAGCACCGTGTCCGGTCAGCCCTGAGAGTGGAGAAGATAGGAGCATGTGATGGCGAGCTCGCCAACAGCAGATGCTGCGACAGGTGCGCAGCGGAGAGGCAAGCTGAAATGGGAAAACACACCGCATCAACTTCCCACTTGAGCACGTGCTCGTGCACTATCTTGGCGATAAGATCGGTGTCCCACCACACTTTCGGGTTGTCCTGGAGGTCGGGGTGGTCGAGGGCGCTACAGCGAGTCTCGTCGATACCCAAGGCCTTGCAAGACCCTGCTAGCTCCTTCCTCCTTAGATCCCCAATCCCGTAATTATTGCCTGGACGCTATTAGCAACCGAGGCGACATGCTGTGAGAGGAATCGACAAAGCGGCGATGATCTTACCAGTGGACATGACTAGCAAACCCCCTGTCATTTCCTTGTTGCGGTCCAGGACGCCGATGATGCTGGGGGCAAAGAAGAGGCACTCATCGTCGGGGTGCGCTGTCACGATGAGGAGGTTGCGGGCGGCAAGCAGCTGGGGCGGCAGTATCCTGGCGTCGCCTCCGACGATGTAGGCGATGAGCCATTGCAAAAAGAGAGGCAGCAGCACAGCGATGAGGGCGATACGGAACAGCCAGCGCCAGGCACGCCGTGGTACCCGGCTCAGCAGCAGAGCGGGTTTGGCGGCAAGCTGCAGCATGGTGATGGCATTGGGGGCAGGTCTCCACGCGCGCAAAGCAAAGCTGGAAATCGATGGCGAGCACTGGGAGATGCAAAAGGATACTCAGAAGGCCCACGGTCTTATTTTCGAGGGAGATTGCGGCGGGATCACGATCACAGAACAGGAATTTCGTGCGTGGGGAAACGGCGGTCCAGATCTCGCTTGCGCTTGACGGATTACTGAGAACGGCGCACAGCGCCCTGCACACTGTGTACTTGACGCCCATCGCCCTTCCCCAATGCGGGTGGTGCCAATCCATCGCGCGCAACTGCCCAGCCATCTGGCAGCGCAATCCACTCTTTCCAGTCGGGCCTTGGCCTGGTGACTGACAAAGCGCCGGTGGATCCGGTTCGTCCAAACGATGCCACAGCATTCCCTGACTGCCGGGGGGAGTTGGCTTGCCGACGGCTAGGTAATCCCATTGCGGCTCACAGATCGCTGCGGTGCCAGCGGTGCGACTACTTCGAGCTTTCTGACCCTCACCTCTCCCTCCCGTCTGCGCTCTTGTTGCTTCAAATGCGTCCGAAGAGCAGGAGAAACACCAGAAGGGCGACACGGGAAGTTTAAAAGCTTAACGAAGACCCTGAAGTTCACCATGCTTGGCAATGCGATGCGCCAAGTCGATCCTCGCCGGCCCGAAGCGGGGAACTGGGTCCTGATCTTGGTGAGCTCCAACAAACCGACGGCACTGCGATGCTTGAATCGACGTCGCACCTTGGCGGTCTTTTTTTGCTAACAAAATGGCCCGCACAGCTCGTTGTACAGAACTCGGCGCTGGTGATGGTCATGCACCATTCGCGCAACGGCCCGACAGGACAAGGACCTCGGTATTTGGCGTCGACGGCCGTTTTGCTTGTCGAAGCGATCAAGTTACTGGTCAGCTTGGTCTTCGCGACCTACGATATCCGTACCTCCCACCCTTCAAGCTCACCATCCACCGTTGCCGTGTTGCTCCGTCGCTCCGTATTCGCCCCCGATAGCTGGAAGCTTATCCTGCCCGCTGCTCTGTATACGCTACAAAATTCGCTAGTCTATGTCGCCATCAGCAACCTGGACGCCGTCACGTTCCAGGTCACGTACCAGCTCAAAATTCTCACAACAGTATTATTCAGCATCCTACTCCTGGGGACTTCGATATCGTCGAAACAGTGGCTGGCACTTGTGCTACTCACGTTTGGGGTCGCCTTGGTTCAGGTTGCGGGTCCCCTTGGAACCGAGAGCTGGAAGGATCGCCTCACCTCGCTCATCCAAGGTGATCTTCTTCTCGAGGCTTTCGAGGCCCCTGCGTCCGGCGCGGTCAAGGGTCTTCTGGCAGTGTTGTCCGCCTCGGTGATATCTGGCCTCACCTGTGTTTACTTTGAGAAATTGGTGAAGGACTCTCTTGGTACAGTCTCGCTATGGACGCGGAACGTGCAGCTATCTTTCTTCAGCTTGTTCCCAGCTCTCTTCATTGGCGTGCTCTGGCAGGATGGCGCGGCGATAGCACGAGACGGCTTCTTTGCCGGGTACAAGCCCATAGTGTGGCTCACCATTTTGCTCCAAGCTATCGGCGGTCTCATTGTTGCTGTGTGCATAGCATACGCTGGCAATGTGGCCAAGAACTTCGCCGCGAGCCTCAGTATTGTTGTCAGTTACGCGGCGACGGCTATGTTGTTCCAAACGCCTATGACAATACCTGTGGGTTTGCGCTGCCCTTGCTGCACCAAGTTTTTGCTCGCTAACGTGGAATTTGTAGGCGACTGGAGGTGCAGCCACCGTGCTGCTCGCGATGTATCTCTACCACGGCCGATCTATGAATAGGACATCATTACTGCCGACGAGTATGGAATCTCGCATGTCAGAGAAGCCGAAATCATCAATGTTTCAAGTGTTGCCGCCAGCGAGGTAGAACCAGGCCGAAGTCCACGAGGAATGACACCAGCACGAAGGACGAACGCTTCGGGTCTCCAATGCCGAAAGACCGAACTTGGGGCCGAGAACATCGTCGCTCGCGGCAATGCGCCAAACCCAGGCCCGATCGGTACAGGGTGCTATATTCCAGCACAGCATTCCAGGTCCTCCTGCTCCTCGCCCCCGCCATTCCGGGTGTGCTGTGTCGGCAACGCGAAACGCCGCCGCCGAGAGGGTTTGCTCCGCCACGCCCCACCGAACGATTAACGTTTAGAGTTTGGGCGAACTGGGAAGCAGCGGAGACAGCCCATGCGGCTGGGATTCAAGATTCCTGATGATCGAGTGGAGGCGCCGATGCTGCTGTTCAAGAGGGCGAACTAACGATGCTTATCCCTAAGAAGAAAGCTCACGGCGTTCATTTTCAAAGGGGCGATGTAATGGGGGAAGAAGTGTTCGTGTGGGACTCTCGAGAGCTGTGGTGTAACTTCAGACTGGTGGAGCTCTGCTCGGAGAATCAATCGCAACCCATCCGAGTCGATATCCACACTGCACTCCCGTCGCCCACCCCACAAACCCACACAATAATAGCAAATCTACGAGTCAACTTTTCCATCAAACAAGCAGCGTTAGTGGTTTAGTGGTAAAATCCACCGTTGCCATCGATGGGCCCCGCGTTCGATTCGCGGCTGACGCATCGGCGATACCCTCACGGGTATTACCTTCCTTTCGCCCGCTTGGCTCAGTGGTAGAGCGTGTCACTAGTAATGACAAGGTCGTCAGTTCAATTCTGGCAGTGGGCAAGATATCAATACAGACCATTTCGGTCTATTCTCTTTTTTGCCCCCTGATCCATTTCCCGGTTACACCCGACAATACGCCGTGTAAAGTGTCGAGTATGCCTAGATCCGAGTGTGCTCCCAGAAGATCTAAGTTACGTCCCACACAGTTGCCAATCCGTTGGAGCAGGGTTTTGAACAATGTCTGTGGACCATTGTCGTGGGACGGAACTCGGGACGGCCCTTAGGGCGATGCCACTAGTTCGGGTAGACCTGTGGGGTTTGTGAACAATTTTCCCACTGCGTGTTTGTCAAACGAAAGCATAGGTTTGGTTCTACCGACAGCGACAAATACAGCACTCAGAGCTTGCAGCAGGTCGCGAATAACTCTTTCACAGCAAGATACGCCGGTTTGATGATATGATTACAAAATTATGTGGAACCTCAGCATATAGCACGTGATATCGCTCACTGAAACCTGCGCCATGCAGGTAGTTGGAAAGCGGAGTCAGCTCCTTCGTCTCGGCATGGCAACCCGGAATACTGGATCCCCGCATCAAACTCCAGGCTCCGTAGGAGATGGCTAAGAAATGGCGCCCACTAGTATCTACGAACCCCTTCAGGATGTTGAATACTTTCGGCTACTGCGCGTAAGCCGCCATACCAGCGGCACCATCTCGGGCGAGCTGCAGAACTTCAACTTGGCCTCCAAGTCCTGCCCTCACTTCGTCAGCTTCTCGTACGCCTGGGGCGAGAGCAACGTCAAAAGGAGCATCAACCTCCACGACCGCGATTTCTCCATTCTGGGCAGCGTCTACCACCTCCTGGAAGTCGTCTGCGACGGCAACGGCTTCGACGCCAACCCCTGGCTATGGATTGACTCGATATGCATCAATCAAGACGACCTCGCCGAGCGCGGCCTGCAGGTGTCGCTGATGGGCAAAATCTACCGCCACTCCGACAAGACAGTCGTCTGGCTGGGCGAAGGCACGCGCCAGACCGACATGGGCATGGACTTCATGCACACACTCGTCGACGAGAAAGCCGCTATCGTGCGCAACAACGAGAAGAAAGGCGGCTCTCGCACAGTCCCCGCAAATCTCAACGACGCAGAGAAATGGACGGCCCTCGCGGCCGTGTTTGACAGAACGTGGTGGCGCCGGGTGTGGACGCTCCAGGAGTTCATCATCGCGCCGCGCCTGGACTTCTATTGCGGGACGAAGCGCATTTCCAGGACAAGACTCAAGAATGCGTTGTATTCCATCTGGAATTGCTCCCCGGGGGAGGGGCTGATCAGGGATGAGTCGTGGAACCCGGCGTGGACGCGGAGGAGGCTGCATCAGTGGTATCAGCATGATGAGTACTGGGATAAGATGGGGTTGCTTGCGCTCATGGCGTACAGTAGCAGTTGTGCGGTCACTGATCCGCGGGACCGGATATACGGGCTGCTTGGTCTTGCGACAGAGTCGGATGTGGCTATGGTGGGGAAACCGACGTATGCATATGATGCCGGTGCGATTTATATCGCCCTAGTCAAAGCCTTCATCGACACCTACCAGAGCCTGGACATCATCTGCTTCGCGCAACTGTTCACGCAATGGAGCACGCGCGCCAAAGGCGGTCTGGACCTCCCGTCGTGGGTCCCCGACTGGAGCCTGTCAATCGATCTATGGGTCGTCCCGCTGATGGTGAGCCAAAGCGGGAGGGGTCACATTGCGAACTTCCGGCCCATCCTCAGTCAGAAGCCCCTGGTTTCTCCTCCCGTTTACGCCGCCGCAGGCCAAGAGCCACCGCAGGTCGCCTTCTCCGACGATTTCCTCCAGATAACCTGCAAAGGCATCCTAATCGACCACATCGACGGCCTAGGAGGCGTGCAACACCAAGACGGAGAACTCGTCGACTCCTCCGCCGACCCAAACCTGATCCAGTCCGAAGCGCCAGCAAACCTCCCATCCCCTTCCGGTCAAGCCAAAGCCCCCGACGACCGCACCACCCTCCTCACCTCCATCGTCCGCTCCCTAGTCCTCTCCCGCGGCGACAGGTACCTCTCCAAGCCCTTCCCCCTCGCCCCCTTCCTCCACGACCTCGAATACCTCGCCTCCGCCTCCTTCTCCTCCTCCTCCTCCACCACTCACCACCAAAACGACCCCCCCTCCTTCGCCTCCCGGCGCTTCCTCCCCTGGTTTACCCTCAACAAATCCCTCCTCATCCGCGGACACACCCTCGAATCCCTCTGTCAGCTCCCACTCCCAGAACCTGAACAGGAGGGCTGTCCCAGCGTGACGAAGCTCCGCCAGACTTTCAGACGAGGGATGCGTGTCCTGGAGGCGATCAACAGCAAAGGGAAAGGGGAGGTTGTGGACCTGGGCGAGGAAGGGTTTGTGCAGCGGTTGCACGATACGAAGGCGTTGAGGAGGATGGGGAGGAGGTTGTGTACGACAAGAGAGGGGCGGGTGGGGATGGCGCCGCTGAGAGCGAAGAGGGGGGATGTGGTTTGTTTGTTGTTTGGGTGTAGTGTGCTGGTTGTATTGAGGGGGTGTGAGAAGGGGGAGGGAGAGTATGAGTTTGTTGGGGAGTGTTATTTGGATGGGTTTATGGATGGGGAGGGGGTGGGGGGCGGGGCGGTGGTGAGGGAGTTTGTGCTGAGATGAGAGGGTAGCGGGTTCAAAGATACCAAGCTATTACATTCGCAAGCTGTTCTGGGCATGAGAGCGGTACCGCTCCAGCAGCGACGTTTGTGGCGGAGTGTGTGCCCAACCTCTAGAAAGGACTCGGAGGGCTTACTGCCCGGGCACTCATCCTTCGGGTGCATAGAGTATTCGGTTTTATGATCAAGATTTGTAGTCTACAGTACCCTCTCGATCTCTTCAAAACCGATCAATATCGCTTCCTCACGACTGGTCGTCTTGGGCCAGAATCTCGCGAAAATGCGTATACTTTTGCTCCTTGCCGTATCCTCAACGTCAAGGTGGTGGATAACACCCCCCTTCCGATGTTCAAGCATAAGCTGAGATAGTGTTGCCTCCGCACTGAATGCGTCCATCTTTGTTTCGGCATGATTAGTAAATTTGACAAAGTTGTGAGCCGCCTCTCCCTGAAGTAAGGTGATGGAAATGTCATCAGGCTTCTCGGTACCCTCATACACGGCAACCACGCTGGCAACGACATTGTAATGGGTTTTCGGGACGATGTCGAATTTGACGTAGCCCATGAACCACGGCAGGCCAGTGAGGTTTATCTTCACGAGACCATCATAACTCGCTAGGTCAGATGTGTGGGATAGTGGCCAACTGAGAGACCTCCGGAGCGAATACGGCGCATTGTTGTTCCCGATGTACTCTGTAAAAAACATTGCTATCTCGCGCCGTGCAATATGGGGCAGGGAAATATGATTGAATAGCACCGAATCGTCGGACTGAACAACATATAGCACCTGGGCCTTGCCCCGCTCCAGAACTCCGCAAACAGAATCATCGATGCGGAAAGTTGTGGCGCCCCGAGAGTACACGCCCCCAGACAGTTGGTAGATGTGGAGAAAGTGCCGCTTCCTCGTAGGATCATGAGTTGTGCAACCGAGATCAAGGAATATTAGGTCTTCCAAAGAACCCGACGTCGCCACAGCAAATTTGAAAGGTGTCGTGTGAATTCGCAATCCCCTGTTGGTGATGGTAATTTCACTTTCCGTCGGCGAGAATTGCGATTTCCGTAGGGAACATGTCTTGAGCATTGAGAATTGCCGAGGGTGAGTTGAAAAAATGCCTTTTTTACTGCCGTGATCGTTGCCTACCGCCCAAGCAAAGATGGAGAGGTCGGTGGTGTTTTTGATGATCTCTTGTTGGAGCCGAAGAAATGCCCGACTGCCTTCGCCGTAAAGCAGAGGCATGTTAACCTTGAAAATACCCATCAAGCAATATGCGGTGTCCTCAACCTGGGAGGTTTCCCGATGCGCGGCCCAAGACATTCTTTGACCAAGAGCAACACTGTCAAGTCCCACCCAACCACACTTCTCAAGAATTTCTGAAGTAATTCCAGTAATCCGAGAGAGACAAGGCGTTACCTCTGGATTATGCTTGAAGCCTCTAGACAGCCAAGAGGCGTCGTAGAACTCCACTTGTTTAGGGGCGATGAGTTCCTGGAGCGTCCAACCTCGGGTAAACCAGCGAAGTGGTTGATTAGCACGCACTGTGGACTGGGCCTCTGAGGTGCGTTGCGGTTCGGCGTCGGGCTCCGATTCGAGGTCCCCTAGAGCAATTAGGTCACCCCATTCAACTTCCGGTCCCCAGTCGTCGATATAGACGTAACAAATCTCGGATCGGCGGTAATAGTCGTACATGGAGTTGATGGCCTCCGTGAGTTCGGCGCTAGAGGACTTGTCGATGCAACAAGTGTCGACCCAGGCGTACGGGATATTGCTTTCCTTTGCAAGCTCACACGTCTTGCTGATCTTGTCAAACCCGCGCTTAGCTCTCGCCGAGTCTTCCAGGGACCGGAACTCGGCAAAGCTCAGCTCCCCGTCGCCCCACGTATGGGAGAGGATTGCATAGCTTGGGGCTTTCTCCGGCACCGCAAAGTATTCAAGGCCGAGGGTTGTGGTGTTGGTGAGCCACATTTTTGCTGGGACTATGTATGATGTCGTCAGATGAATAGTGAGGTTGACCATCGATGAAGACATGTTTGGGCAGATTTTGGGCTTCGGGTTCGAGGGGATCAGGCAGCAGTCTCGTGACCTGAGCCCCTTCTGCTAAATTGGCGAATCACAACTGTTGTGGCTTCGGTTTTCCATTCTGATGCGCACAGAGGCCCTATTCTGTCTCGATGGATGATTTAGAAGCTTCCGTACTAGGCAGAAGGAATGTTGTCACGCTATTTCCTGAATGCAAAATCTGCTAGGCGGAAATTAAGCGGCTAGATTCCCCGAACCGTATCCCGCCATGTGTCCTGGCGACGACCATGCTATCTTCCAGCTTCTCTATTCTCGAAGCGACAGTCTCGCGTCTTCTCCAACGTGTCATTTTCAGCCAAGCCGACCTCAGCTTTCGAATACCAATACGTCGAAGATGCTGAAGCCTTAGAGGACTACCAACTCGGCGGTTACCACCCGGTCCAAATCGACGACCGTCTTCACACGCGATACCGCATCAGCCACAAGCTCGGCCATGGCACATACTCGACCGCCTGGCTTGCTCTTGACGAACAGACGTCCACCTATGTCGCCATCAAGGTGGGCGCCTCAGATGCAGACAAACGCGAGGCAGACATACTCTCCTAAACTTCCACAGGAATCACTGCTCCGAGCTCAGAAACAGCATCCACATTGCCTCTGCTCCTCGATCGCTTTGCCATCGACGGCCCGAATGGCATCCACCCTTGCTTGGTGACGGTTCCAGCAAGGTGCAGTCTTCGGGATGCAAAAGAGGCATCCGACTGGAGGCTATTCCAGCTTGACGTTGCTCGGTCTCTGGCCGCTCAGCTTGCCACGGCCGTTTCCCTTGTTCATTCGCAGGGCTATGCCCATGGCGACCTTCATCTCGGCACCTGCATGCTTCAGCTACCATGCTCTCTCAATAATATTTCCGTTGAGCAGTTGTACGCCAAGTTTGGCGCCCCCGAACCCGAGCCTGTCGTCCGAAGCGACGGTAAACCCACCTCTTCGGCACCCGGGGTTCCTCCATACGTGGCCAAGCCCTTATGGCGTGGCATACCAAGCGACGAACTCGCTCTAGGCGAAGCAAAACTTTTGTTGGTCGACTTTGGCGTGGCGTTTCGCCCTTCCGACAAGTCCCGCTTCCAGTCCTACACACATCTTGTACTGCGACCGCCCGAGGGCTTCTTCGAGCCAACCGCACCGCTTTCGTTCGCTTCCGACATATGGAGCCTCGGCTGCTCCATCTTCGAGCTCCTTGGCTACAGGTCCCTCGTTGACGGGATCATCACGCCTCAGGACGAAATCATGGCGCAACAGGTTCACCTGCAAGGCCGTCTACCATCCGAGTGGTGGGATAAGTGGGAGCTGCGGGAAAAATGGCTCGACGAGACGGGCAAGCCACTCAGCAACGAGCGGGATATATGGTCGTGGGATAGGCAGTTTGATGAATGGGTCAACGTGTTGAGGCCGTCTTGTGGCACCGACATGGTCAAGGACGACGAGAAGGCCGTGTTGTTGGAGCTGTTACGCTGGATGCTCGCTTGGAGACCTGGCGAGCGACCGAGCGCTGAGGACGTATTAGAGGCGGCTTGGATGAAGCAATGAGCCTTGCCAGCGTACGCAGAGGGTCGGAAGGCTTGGAAATGACGCGCACGTAGGTCTTATTATGTCTCGATTTCTGTCTCGATGGGTGATTTAGAAGCTTCGGTAGGCAGAAGCAATGTCATCACGCTGTTTCCTAAATGCAAACCTGACCAACGGTATGCCTAAACCTGTTTGGTAGAACTGGGCGAACGCAATACTTCCCAATAGCCTCCCAACAAGGTCGATAAGGACAAAAATAGAGTAAACCTGACCAATGGATGCATTGTCAGTGAACGATGCGAGTAGCCCCTGAAGAGTATGATACATGGGGGCTCCCAAAGACTCGATCATAGATCCTGATTATAGCGTCAGATTGGTTCCTGTCCCAGGGTAATGGAAAGAAAAATTGAAGAGCATTGTATACCGGCAATCAACAACGGCGGTTGACGGGCGAGGTCAATGAACAGGGCCCCAAGTGCCAGGGCAGCAGAGCTCAGACGCACTACGCCAACATCTAGCTTCACGGGGTTATTCCCTAGCTAACGCGATGCTAGATGAGTCAAGCTAACCAGAGACACGAGCATTGCAAGTGTGACCATACCGCAGATGGCGATAATGTACCCACTCAGAGAAATGGGCCAGTCCAGCACTTTAGATGTGTACGGAATCTCAAGGGACCCGCTTCGAGCAGCGAAAGAAAAACAAAACAAAGCCAGGAAGCAGATCCTGAGGTGTTTGTTGGCCCAGGAGCCGGTCAGCGCGGCTCCAGTTCCAGTTACTCTTTTCGATGCGCTACGCATAGCACTGCGAAGCCCGTGACTTGACTGGCATTAAATCAGCGCCTTGTGCGACGGATCCGAGGGAAAGTGGGAGAGAAATACCAGAAAACCGGTGCTCGGTACTCCTGATACGGTCGTGGATGGAGATGGTAGCTGCTTAGCTGCCTGTTGTTCGACAAATGTTTCTGGCAAGGCAAAGATGAAAGCAATGCCGGTGAAAATTAGTGTTGCGACGAACTTATACGGCAGCCATAGATCTTTGGCCATCAGCCATGACCCAGTTGGCGCCATCAGAATATCTGTTACGATTGCCGCAGCTCCCATGATGTAAAATATGGTCGCTCTGCGCTGAAGGTTACTTACGCATGCATGTTACTGTGGTGGCGCTCTTACCTCAGGATCCGTGGGGAGACATCGACAACCATGGCGTTGAGGGCCGCGTTCATGACTCGGTTGCCACGGCCAATGAGCGAGAACACCGAAGAGAAAAGTATAAATCGAGTCGGAAACAGCTCGTGGAAGTAGCCTTGGCGGCAATGTGTTTTCAGCACTGGGACGTTCAGGGGCTCAAAAAGTAGCGTGCAGATGAATATATCTTAGAAGAAGGACAGGGAAAAGCCAATCCATCCAAGAATGGCAACGGCTGCCGTCCTATTTTGTCGGAAAGATGACCATACGGGATGGAAAGTAGGATGCCTGGAATTGTCGTAAGCAGGCCTTTACAAGCGCGCAGATTGGCTACTTGAATGGGATTAAGTTTGCAGAGTTTCTCGTCAACGGAGGAGAGTGGGGGCTCACGATGACGCTTGGGTCATATTCGCGGTAGTAGTCCCTGCAGACAGCCATCTCAAGCAGTCGCACCTCGGGCGTGTCCAGCAGTGAACCGCCAATGTCAAAAATAGGGTGAGTGCGAAGAGCAAAATGATGGTGCGGCGAAAGAGAGGCGATTCTGGGGTTGCGAGTGGCCCTGTGGACGCCGCGGCCGGTTCGGGACTGGATTGGCGGGGCGCCGGCGATAGGAGCGGCGATGTCTCACCGTGCTCGGTGCCGGGCGTCTCCGCCGAGCGACCGTTGGCGTTTGGTGCCATTTGCTAAGGTAAAATAATACAAGGCAACAAGAAGACGATGCAAAGTCGCTGTTGGCGTTTGAGATGCCAGGAAATGCTCCGTGAGTCCTGCACAGCATCGACGAAACAATGAAGTGTGACGTGGGCAGATGGGAGCTGGGAGTTGGTGGCAGCCTGTTGACCCTCGCAATTGCGGCAACTAGGTTGACAAATTGTCCCGAGGAGCTGATTCGGTACGAGAACTGGTTGCCGAACAACCGAGCGAATGATCGCTCCTTCCACTCTTTTGGTTGAACCTTGCCCCTGTTTCCCTCTTGCGATATTCCAACAACACTGCACTGCACTGCGCACTGTAAGCCAGGCACCAGGTCCGAGACTGTCGGGCCAAACACAAACATTATCGGGCAAGCGCGACTGCGTTTTCGCGTCAGGATTGTAATCAGGCCCGATATGGCAGGATGTCTCACTGGCGCTGTCATGGCGCCAACCATTTTCGCCCATTGGACGCCGCATTGGGGCGCATGTGCGTTGGCCTGGTGCGAAGTGCGCTACGCAGATCCGAATGTCCGTGAAAAAGACCGCATCGCCAGGCATCAACCGACCCGAACGCTCCGGTCACTCCACGACGCGACATCGAGAGCGTGTCGCCACCATGGACCCCTTCACCATCTCGACGGGCGTGCTGGCCTGCATCTCTATCTCGCTGAAGGTTTTGGTCGGTCTGAAGCAGCTGAAGGCCAATGTCGGCGGCGAAAGCATCGGCAGCGCGTCAATTGACGTCCTGTCGGCCGACATTTCAGGACTGCGCAAAGTCCTACAGTCCATGGAGGACGCCTTCCAGGACACCAACGATGAGCAGGCAGTGCGCGAGACCGGCCACAGAGGCGCCCACTGGCGCAGTCTACGACGGTGTCTGAATGATGGCCATTGGGTCCTGTCCGATTTCGACGAGATGCTGTTTGATCTCAGCAAGAAAGTCAAAGTCCTGGACCCGTCACGAATGAAGTCCCGCCTCCAGTCCGCCGCCGCTCGGTTTGTCCTGCTCGGCCAACAGCTCCAGGCTTATAAGGACGCGTTCCGAGTGTCTCTTGAAGTGATCGCGTTGTAAGTTTTGAACCCACGGGCAGCAGAGCTTGAGGACTGATGAACTTGTCAGATTGAGTCCGGTGTCTTCTCACAAGTCTACTTCTCAGGTTGAGTCGCCAGTCATGGGCCAGGATATTCACCGCCTGGCAGCCAATGTCGACACCAAGATCCAGGCCATCCGGGATGCAGTGGCTGGAAACAGGGACGCCAAGACTGCTGACACCATGTCAAGATTGAAGCAGTGCGTTGCCTCAGCTGTGGCAGTTGTCTCCCAAGTTTCGACTCTTCCGGGCAGCGAGGTGCAATCAAAGAGCACAACGTCTTTGCCATCGAGCAGCAAGCATGAAGGGGTAATGGAGTGGATCAGCAAGAGTTCAGTTGACGCTGCGCGCTTGCAGACACCACCCTCCGAAGACTCTGGGTTTGAGACAACACCTACCAAGCTGGCGACCCTGCAGTTGCCGGTTAAGAAAGCGGCGCGCCCTGCCGCAGTTCCGACGGCACCGCCCACCCCGGATGCTTCATTGCCATCACCGACTGACTCGCATACCGAAACGTCAGATGCGCATACGCACAGAACACAGCTAGCTCACCACCATCCGCCAAATATAATAACTACGCAAAGACCTGGCGTCCCAGGGCCCATGATCATGTACATGTCGCCGGTCGGTTGGCATGGGCAAAACCAGAACCATCCCAACGCGGCAATGTCTTCAGTGTTCCCAGTTCAGGTCATCTACGGTCCCCCTCCCGCAGGCTCGAGCCGTCAGCGGATGTCATTGCAACAGCCCGTGATGCCACCCCGGCCGACACCTTCGACATCCAGCCCGACAACACGCCATTCACATCGGCCGACACTTTCAACTTCAGCGCTGCCTAGGACCGATCAGCAACCGGAACAGCGAGCGCAGCCGCTGTCCCAGCCAACACTCCAGCCGGCACCAAAGGTGCAACAAAAACCACAGCAGCGAGGCGAGCAACCACCTCAGCTACAACCCGAGATTGAAAAAATACCGCCCTCCTTGACTCGTCCTCAGCCGAGTTATGGAAACTCGGAAAAGGGGTTAGATGCGGGATCAGTAGGGAAGCACAAGCAGTCGAAACTCCAGAAACAGCCGAAAGCCTCGGGAAAGGCAGGGGTGCAGCCGAAAGGGGGGGACGGGCAACAAGCAGAGCAGATGTACAAAGAGGCAAAGAACCGCATCAGTGTTGCCCAACCACCGTCCGCAAGGCGGCGATCACAAAACCCGTTTACCGGTTTGAGGAGATTGATGCCCGGTTCCAGCGAGAACCTGCCACGCCGACAGAAGCTCTGCTTTGTAGGCGATAGCTGCTGTGGCAAAACGTGTCTTCTGACGTAAGTACTCCCAGCTTCGGCCCGTTGCAGGTGAACAAACACTGATGCTGCAATGTGAAGGGGGGCAACAAAGGGGACTTTCCCAGAGGTAAGAGATCGAATCTGGCGCGAGGAGCCACATGCTGACACTCGAAATAGAACTACGAACCAACTACATTCGAGAACTACGTGAGCGACGTGGAAGTCAGGGGTGTCGGCCGAGTTGAGCTTGAAATATGGGACACAGCCGGTCAAGAGGACTACGACAGTCTGCGGTCTCTCTCATACCCCGATTCTCACGCGCTGGTGTTATGCTTCTCGATCGGCGACCCACCAAGCTACTGCAACGTGTTTGAGAAGGTTTGTCCAATGATGCTTCATACTGGTCGTGTCTCGGTTACTGACATTTGCCCCAGTGGTTACCGGAGGCTACGAGATTCTGTCCAGCAGCCCCAATCTTTGTCATTGCATGCAAGCAGGACCTGCGTTTCGATCACAAGACTATTGGAAGGCTCCAAAGGTCCGGACAGCTTCCCCTAACGACTGCTGAGGTATGCCCTTTTCCTTTGTCCCTGGCAACATCTGGCTGACACCTACAATAGGGCCTAGCAGCTGCGGGTCGGATCAACGCAAGATACTACATCGAGACCTCGGCCAAATCCAGCTATGGAATCCAGAATCTTCTCGCACTCATCGCTGAGGAGACCTTGAAGGCCCCCCGAGCAGAATCTTCTGTGAATGTTGGAAAGCGGTTCGAGGAGGACGCGCACTTGATCAACGAGGAACGGCGAAAATTGCGGGCATCGGGAGAGATCTTGACCCCTAGAGAGAAGGAATACGCATCAAAGTACTACCGGATCCTGGATGAGCCCAATTCGACAGTGTGGAAGCTTTACGATGAGCAAAGTGTCGAAAAGGTGGCGAATGCTTCGCGCTCGAGCTTCTTCCGGAAGACGGGCTAGGATGGATTTTCACAGGCTGTCAAAGTACATGAGCATGACACCTTTCTTGACGCATCAGTTCAGCGAGAGTGTTATTTTGGGTTCAGGAGGTTATGGGAAACGGTTCACATCACGACATAGTAAAAATCATAGGTTCGCATTAGACACCGTGGGGGTCATATAGATCAGGAACCTAATACATAATGCCATTTTTTCGATTCCCAGGAATTGGGGCTGTGCCAGGTTGGTGGGCCTGCCGGGAATATCCGGCAGGTGTGGATCCCGCTTCCAGACCGATGAAAGGCTTCTTACGGCCCCAACAGACAGACCGTAGACTAATGAGAGCTGCAGCGATGCCGCATCCTCCTCGGCTTCGGCCACGACCTGCCCCAAGGGCTCCTCCTGTTCAAACCCAGGCCACATACAATTGACATCATGATCCCGACAACCTCCCCACACAAGAGCGCATTTGGAGAAAAAGCGCCTTACCCAGGGGGCGTGGCAGGCATCTCATCAAACGGGCCGGGCACCCGGAAGGCGCGAACAACCCTGCTGCATCTGGACTCAGGCCTAGCTAGGCTTGGCGCCCCTATCACCAAAAAACGTGTGCTCATACCGCCACTCTGATTGGATCGCGCCTTGCCTTGGCACTTCCCCGATTCCCCCACGGGGCAGAGACACACCCAGGGGTCCCAGAGCGGTGGGTGGGTGCGCGCGCGCAGCAAGCAGACAGGCAGGAGCGATCCTTTCCCCGCCGTCTGTTCCATCAAATGGAAATGGATTTGCCGGGTGCGGCAACCCGCATTCCTCTACCTTATTACCTACCTGACTGTCTTACCTTCCCTTTCCCTACCTGACAACCACCCCTCCTCCAATGCCACAGCTCCGATGCGCGCACCGCCGTTCATGATCCAGCACACCGTGCGACCACCGAGTCCCCAATGACGCACCTCCTCGCCCTCGTCCGCGGCCGCAAAAACCGCGGCTTCCTCGGCCACGACTCCTCGGCCCTATCGCAAGAAGAAGACGTCGACCGCCAGCAGCTGCGCTTCGGCATCAACCTCAACGCATGGAACCTGCGCATCTGGGCCGTCGCGGCCTCCGGGTTCCTGACGGGGTCGTACAACCTGTTTGCGACTAATGTCGTGTATGCGAGCATTGCGTTTGTGTACTTCCCGAATGATCGGTGGCCGGGGCTGCTGATGAATGCGACGACGCTGCTGGGGTCGATTATTGGGCAGGTGGTGTTTGGGTTTTTGGGGGATTTGTATGGGAGGACTAATCTTTATGGGGTGGAGTTGGTGATTGTGGTGGTGTCGACGTTGGGGTTGGCGTTTAGTGGGACGGGGTATCAGTCGATGTCGTTTTTGGGGCTGTTTACATTCTGGAGGTTTGTCACGGGGGTGGGACTGGGGGCTGAATGTGAGTTCCTATGAAGGGGGGTGATGGGGGAATGGGTTGGGAGTGATGCTGACTGTTGTGGTTTAGATCCGTAAGATCAACATCGAGATCGAGATCGAGATCGAGACCTGGGGACGTTGACTGACGATGTGTTTCAAGGTTAAGCGCGGTTATCACCTCGGAGTGGTCCTCGACGTCGGCCCGCGCCACGATGATTGCGACCGTCTTCCTCATGCAGCCTGTTGGCCAGGCGCTGGCCCAGATCGTCAACGTTGCGGTGCTCCTTGGGCGGGATCAGACACACAGCTTGCAGGAGATGCGATGCGGACTTGATACGAAGTACGAATTCGAGTGTCGGCAGATCCTCGACGGGATATGGCGCATTGTTATTGGTGTTGGGGCGGCACCGGCGTTGATTGCGATTCTCTTCCGGTTCTTCTTGCCGGATTCGGGCCTGTACAACCTCGAGGTGCGGCGGCGCGCCAAGACGGCCCTCAACAACAACGTCATGGTCTTCGGGCAGCCTTCGATGCCTTTCAATGCGCCACATGGTGGTATGTCGAGGAGCAGGACGAGTGCGAGTTCCAGCGAGGATGTCAACGAATCGTCCACGCCACTCCAGTTCTCCCGAAAAGACATGCATCGGTACTTCATCCGGGACGGGAACTGGATGTACCTTCTGGGAGCGGCCAGTACATGGTTCATTCTTGATGTGGCGCTGTATGGATTCGGGCTCGATAACCGTGCCACCATCGCGGGCCTGTGGGCGACGCAGTACGAGACGCCCATCGATAGCAACCTCGAGTGTTGGGCCTCGTCATTTCCAGATGGGAAGTCGGCGGTACCTGGCTGGACAGATGGTCTCCCGATCTGGCAGACGGACCGAACGCAGCCTTGCAATACAATCTACGACGTCATCATTCAGCAAGCAAAGCAATACCTTATCACCGTCTCGATAGGGTCCCTCCTAGGCTGCATCTGCTTCGTCATCTTCGTCAACAAGATACCGAGACGACAATTCCTAACATCATCTTTCATCTTTCTTACTGTACTATTCACCATCACCGGGTGCGTGTACTATGGCGTACACCACGGTCCATACGCACCCGTCACCGCTGTCCTCGTTGGTATCTGTCACTTTGCCTTCAACTTCGGTACGTACACCCTATCATCCCCTCCCCTTCTCATGCCGCGCATTAACACCTCCCGCACCCAGGCGCAAACAGCTTAACCTTCCTAATCCCCGCCGAGATCTTCCCCACTGCCTACCGCTGCTTCTGCCACGGCATCTCCGCCGCCGCCGGAAAATTCGGCAGCATCATCGCAATCTTCATGGTGTACGGCATCAACACGGGCTACCACAGCGCCACGAAGCAGGGCCTGGTATTCCTTCTGTTCGCCTTCGTGGGCGCTGTCGGCGCGATATTTTCGTGGGCGTATCTCCCCGACATACAGATACGGGTGGATGGGGTACTGGTGAATCGGGACTTGGAGGAGCTTGGGGAGGGGATGATGAAGGCACGGATGCAGGGGCAGGTGTTTACAATAAGGGAGAAGTGGGGGGTTATGAAATGGGAGCTCAAGAGGAGGAGAAAACAACGGCCGGAGAGCGGGGCGGCGGGGGTGTTGCATCCTATGGCGGAGCTGCCGGCTTGATTTGGATATTTTGTTGGGTTTTAGGGGCGTTGATGGGTAGATTCGTCTAATGAAAATCAATGTGTGGCAAGGCACGTACGTTCCACGGTCATATTCGGATGCTGGGTTCACGTTGGGGCATTTGTTGTTCTTGGTGTTCTGATTTTTGTTTATTTCCAGGGATCCTGATCCTGTCAGGGTTGTCATTCATGACCGTGGGTTGCGGGTGCCTATTGTTCGGAAGCCAAGGCCGAGGCAGCCACGAGTGCCTCCAACTCGCTGATCGCAAAATCAACCAGCATTTGCCAATTCGAACCTGAACTTTGGCTATTGGGAAGATTTGAGGGATGGTTCTGAGGTTGAGGACTTGATGGCCCCAAGTCGGTTGGGTCTTCGTCGGAAGGCCGGGGGCTCGTTGGTTCGTCCAGAGCCATTGCATCTGCGTCTTGGTCTTGAAGATGATGACCAGATAGGTCCTCATGTGGCTGAGGACTCACCGGTTCGTCCAGAATCATCACATCCGAGCCTTGGTCTTCAGGACTGTCAGACGGGTCCTACTCCTGGCCAGACTGGAGACTCGATGACCCTCCTGGGGCGGCCGTCGTTGCATTCTTCGACTTCATTTTGAGGTGGTACTTTCGCCCATTGGCAAGGTAGAACTCACAGCTTTTGCGGCCTGGCATCCGCCGGCGGTACGCCGTCCTACGTTGGACCAAGCACTTGAGACAGCACTCTCTGTTCTCTGCGGCTGGAGACCGCAGGCAATAGCTGCATATGGTTACGCCCGAGATGGCCTTGGCCTTTGCCTTACGATGTCTTCTATAGCACGCGGGGCAGATAACGAGCTTGAGGGTCTCAAGTTTGGTATGTCTCTGACAAACCGAACAGATCCCTCCTTTACGTTCCCTTGATTTTGTGGGGGCCATGGTAATTGTAACCCTAAGGTAGGTACAGTCAAGAAATGCTTCCGGGAAGGTCAGGTACCTGCCAAAATATGCCTGGACTGTTTGTTGGGTAGATAGAGCCTGGTATTCTCAGAACTTTGGTTCGGTGTCCTCGTTCCCTTTTACTTTGATATGTGCGTCTTTTTGTCCGTCGTTCAACAATCGTGTGTTCGAGACGCTATGCTTGAAGAATTCCTTGTTTCAGAACAATCGGTTTCTGTCCATTTTGTTGCAATCATTGTGTGTTTTGAACACAATGTCACAAAGCGCTTGTAAAAAGAATCTCCCAAAATGGCGTTGCATCACGTCCCCGACTGATAACGTGGCGTGTGGCTGCTCGGCACCGTTTGTAATCATAGATTGAGGGCGATGGAAGTTGGTGGTGACGATTGGACTCATGGATAGGAACATGAAGTGAGCCGGGGGGACGCCTGACTGTCCGTATGCTCAGGCGTATTGAAAGTGGATGGGCGGTGCATGTCAAAAGCTCTAAGGTATCGACCCGCGTGTTTAGGGGCATGGTGGTGGAAGTATTCCATCGAATATATCGTGGAGGACAGTGGATATGGTTTAGTGGGTGCTACGATTTGTGGTGGCCCAATCTCTGGGTGCATTTCTTGACAAGGACGGGAACCAAGATATGCCGCGATTCTTGGCCTTCACCCTAGCTTACCCCTATGTTAGACCGCTCATCAAACGATGTTCAAAGTTGGTGACGAAGAGTTTTCACATTCAAGGAAGAGGTAGTTTGCTAAAGAGGGCAGACAATGGGGGCAAAATAACATTGGTTAGGTGGCATATATCACAGAGACTGATGAGAAGGGGTTGTGCATGTGAATGTTGTTGATTTAGTTATCGCCTTGAGGCTATATTTTGTGGTGATTTCGCGTATCTGAAACAGCCTGGTTGTCTGCGACGAATCTGGGCACCCGAAATTTCCTTTTTCGTTCGTACTGTGGTAGTCCTGAGCTGGGGTGAGCTGGGGTGAGCTGCGGCTGATTTGCCCTGAGCTAGGGTGATCCCACACGCCGCCACTCGCTCCCCGCGGGTAAAGTTTCCTCTGAAATATCTAAAAAATACACTATACCCAGTAGTGTCTATGTTTCTGCATATCTGTATATTTCCATTAGATACAGGAGCGCGAAGCGCAACATTTTATCCTGGTGCGCAGGGGCCACAATTGCGAGTCGACCAGAGGTGACCGTGGCTACCAGAACGCGCAGAGACGAGGTGTGCGGCTGCCAAGAAGGCAAGGGCGCGGAGCACTGACTCTCCAACCTCAACACCACCATCAACAACCTCCCTACCCTGCTCGTCAACCCCTCCTGACTGCTAAGCCGGCCCCACTACTCCCGAGTGCTTTCCCGCGACCGAAACGCCGATGATGTACTGTGCCCCACCTCAACAAATCCGGCGCCTTTTGGTGCAGCTGGCACCATGTTCGCTCTGTTTGACCCCCGGGACCGGGCCAGGCCACGCGGCCATCGTCGAGGCCACCTTTCGGTCCCGGAGGATCGACCGACTCTCCATTCTAACCACCGGCATCGCTGCATTCCGCTGCTTTGTGAGATGTACTGAATTCCGGCTCCCTGAACAGCCCTCGCTAGCAGCCGCGTTAAATACCAACCACGATGTTCCTGTTTTGCCGTCATGAAGCGCGCTGCTGATTGGAGCGATGGGTTTATCGGCTTCGGCTGCATCCAAGCCACAAGCCCAGCTGCAGGATCATGCAAAGTCCCGATGAGTTCGAATCCCGTTTCTTCCCCCTGGGACCATCAGCAAACTCATGAGCCCTAAACGCATCATCCGCTGCTTCGATGGCACATACATCGACACCAGAGACACACCCGAGCGGCTTCAGCCCGGGAGCACCGTCTCGCGCATTTGCCGATGGCTCCTTCCACCGCTGCTTTGGCAACTGCTGTGGGTGCTCCGCGTCTTCGCAGTGTTCAAGGCGATTGAGCAGGTCTTATAGTCGCCCAAGCCAAAACAGCGACCGCTGACAAACATCTCCCTTTTAGCTACGGCGATTAAGCCCACCGCTAAGGAGACTATAGGAGATAACTTAGTCACGTTAATCCCTCAGGTGGTGTACTACATTAGCGGGATCGGCGCTTTTGGCAACCCCCAGAGTAGAGTTAAGGAGGCCGTAACGGGGAACCCATGGCGTACAAGATCAGGGCCGCGTACTGGTTTCTAGTTGACAACTATAAGCTGGGAGATAACATGTTTCTGTATGGCTTCTCTAGGGGCGCCTTTGCTGCGCGCGCGATGGGCGACTTCGTCAATTGGCATGGAATTATAAACAAGGCGAGCATAAGAGAGCAGTTCGATATAACTTAGTAAGAATTTATCAGGTAAAGGACTGGTAATCCCGGGGAAATTAAGGTACCAGCCCCACCAGTAAACCGTCTAAGGATACGATATATCAGTGTCTAGGACACAGTCGGATCCCTCAGCCCGCCACCACTATTCTTTATTTACCGAAGCGACATATCCACGATCCGTAAGGCGTATAGTGACTCGGGGCGTTTGTTCAGGCCGACCCTGTCGTTCTTTTTGGGCTCTGTGTGTAATATTACTGTAGCCGTTTATGTACATAGCGATGCGTTCTCTGGCGCGTGCCACGTCAAAAAGGGGCCGCGCCGCGCGGTTCTTTGAACCGTGCTTCTTTCAACAGTCATCAATCCGACGATTTTTCACCACGAAAACCTCCCATTGAAAGCCCAGTGACATTCTGGCCCTTTGATCGAAGGAAGATGACCTGATCCGCGGTCGCGTTTCCTTTAGAGAATGTCTATTTGCACTATGACTCCGGTCTATTTGCACTATGACCCCGCACCACGCCATACATAACCCTAACCCCCGCCCGCGTTCAAATGCCAGTCGCATCCACGGTCGCGTTGTGCTATCA
>Ga0247780_1000436_pt1 | contig 39786 bp, 31 predicted proteins | sample UWRJL079202R5_FD_179927 | JGI IMG/M metagenome (GOLD analysis project Ga0247780, IMG submission 179927) | Plant litter microbial communities from Arlington Agricultural Research Station in Wisconsin, United States - UWRJ-L079-202R-5 | ecosystem: Environmental > Terrestrial > Plant litter >...
TGGTGGCCCCTGCCCCCCCCCCCCCCAACTGCCACGAAGCCTTGCAATCATGGCAACCATTTTCCCTCAGCAACCTGCCAACATTGCCGACCAGCCAGACGATGTTGATATGATTACACCCGATGACGATGATCCGGATGACCTCTTTGTGGGTGACGCCACCTTCAACAACGAGACAATGCCCACGAACATGAAGCCAGTCAACCTGACCTCTACACCCCAGAAGAAACCAGAAATAACACAGCAGACATCGCAGCATATGTCTCAGACCGGCTCATCTCCCCGGGACCCTATAAACCTCGCTAATGCTGACGTTATGCCCCTGGTTAAGCCCACGTTTCCTCTCCACAAGCAGGGCGGCGGGTACCAGTACGGCCCAGCCGCGCCGATCAACACGGCGAATTTCACAACATTGAAACGGAAGACTGCCCCCGTTCAACCTCAGACAGCATCTCAGCCTCCCAAGATACTGGATCAGGGGCCTTCCCATCCAAATCCCGGCAGCACTTCAACGCCCTTCGAAGCTGTCAAGACCGGAAACGATACAGCCCGTCAACCATCATCCAGAGACAGCGATGTTTTGATCAACCCCTCGAGTCCGCCGAGAAACCTTGCCCCTTTGAGAGGCCAAAATGTACAATTATACAAGGCAAACAAGGGGGTAGATCACTACAGCAAACCACAGGACGTATCCATTGCGACTCGCCAACTGCCATTTCCTGATTCGCCTCAGGGGCATCCCAACAGCTCGGCCATCGCCGAAAACCCATCCAAGACCCTACCGAAGGTTGCTGTTGCCGCCATAGATGATGGCGCTGACCCCGATTATCAGTTCGTGGAGCCTCAGAGCACATCCACGCTCTCTGATCAAAATTCCGAATCATCAAAGCCAGCACAGGCATGCAAATACCCACAGGCAGTTGCCCGGATTGAAGTGGACCACGAGAACGAAGGCCTTGAGCACGGGCAGCCTTGTCAAGAACAGGCAACGGACGTTGGCCATGTTGTAGAAGCGCATAACTCGGACTCAAGAATGACCGAGTATCGCACAAGGGCCGCCCATGAGATCACCGATCATAAGGACCTCAAGATGGACAAGGGGACTCAGAAAAGCTTGAATAATCGGGGGCGCATGCCCGCCTACGATGTACGCCCGCTGTCACGGGGCTCCAATGTCTCGAAACCCCGAGAAATACTCACGAAGAAACGCCGTGCCGACGAAGCCTTTATCGGAAACGCCCTGGCCGAATCTCTCGGCAGCTCACCTCTGCAGCCTCCGCGTCCTCATAAACGGAGTTGGCCGCAGGAGTTAACAAGTCGGCCGCAGGAGTTAACACACGATATAGCTAAAGTTCTCAACGAGTTCACACAGGCTTGCACGCAAGAGAAAGAAGCACAAGCGAGAGAGTATGAGAAGTACATCGACGAGCTCGAGAACAATCATAATGCGGCGCTGGCGAATCTAAAGGCCGCCGAAGTCGACATCCATCGGCAGGATGGAGAAATTAAGGACCTTCAAAACAAAACTTTGCAAATGGGCGAGAAAATGGAGGCCCTGGCGTCGAGTGCAAATGCGTCGACTGAACGCGCCCAAGCGATGGAAGCGAAGTACAAGGCATGCCGTGAGGTTTTGAACTCGGCGATCGATGAGCAACAAAAATTGTTCCAGCAATCCCGATCGCATTGTGATGATGCGATCAAACAGATTCATGAGATGGAGAAAGCACACAAGGCTGAGATGGACCGTGTAATCAATGACGCCGACGCTGTAAGGGAGGAGACACTTCAAAAAGTCCACAAAGTAGTTGCTCAGGCTACAGCGGAAATGCAGGAATGTAGGTGGCTGTCACCTGATTCATGCAGGATGGTAAACTGATGTATTTACAGTGAACAACAGGCTCGCCATGGCAGAGAAGCAGGCAGCGGACAAGGATCATGAGCTCCAATTGGAGAAAGAGCGTGTCCGAGCCCTTTCGGACAGGCTGAAAGATGCTCAAACTGTGGCAGCCGGCTTGGAAATGATGAGGTCTCAAAACTGTGAAATTCTCGCCGGGCTGGAAGACCAGAAGGCAGATACAACCAATATTGGCGAAGAACATGATGATTTAATTCGAGAAAGGTAAACGTTGAAGGTGATTGGCAGTTCAGTATATTAACTAATTGCCGCTTCAGGTTCGATACGGTCGATGAGCATCTCAGTCAGATTTCGGAAGCTGTGCTTGGCCAACCATGTGAGATATCAAAACTGCAGAAACAACAGCAAGAGTCAACGGACAGGTCGGTTTGATCTTCACCATCTCCGGATTCAAGATCTGAGGCTAACATTCGTAGTACAATCTCCAAGTTAGATGTTATTCTCGAGTCTCAGAGGACTGTTGGTGAGGTAAACGGTGCCCTTTCAGGTAGCCTTGAACGCCACATGAGACAAATCACAGAACGACTTGACTACCAGAATGAAGAGCTGCAACGGCAATTGGAAAAAAAGGCTGAGGAGAACGGAATACTTTCTGCCACGGCTAAAGCTGATGCGGGAAAATTTGCCGCGCTTCAAGTTGAGTTTGAGGCGTTGAAGACTGATCTTGAGGGGCAAGATATTCATGTATCTGAACTCGAAGAAAAGCTGTTTGGCATGGATGCAGAACAGCATAAGAGCGAGGAGACGCAACGCCGTCTTGCCGCAGTCGAAAAGCAAAAAGAGCGCCTCGAAGAGCAACTGGAGCGGAAAGCGGCGAAGATAATGGAACTCGAAAAATCACTTCGACTCAAGGATGAGACCTACATGTCAGAACTTCGGCAATTTTCGAGCAATCTGGTAAAGCTCAACCAAACGCAACAGGAAAAGGAAGCAATGTGGAACACTAGAGAAGAAAAGGCTGCAGAGCGAGCTCGCCAGGAAATGCGGATTGAAAGAGAAAAGCTTGTCTCAGAAAGCGTCAAAGCTTTGCACCTAGCAGAGAGACAGAGGGACTCGTTTGGAGAAGGTGCGAAGAAGTCGAGACAGGAGGCGGAGAACCGAGCCGAGAAGATACGCCAGGATGCTCAAACTATCACCTCTCTCGAGGGGCGCCTCGCGACCGCCGAGAACGAGAAACAGGCAGCAGCAAAAGAATTGAAGCGTCAAGTAGCTGAATCAGGTCAGCGCCAGGCTCAAGACGCCCAGGCTATCGCCACTCTTGAGAGGCGCCTCGCAACCGCTGAGAATGCGAAAGAAGTGTCAGAAGAAGAATTGAAGCGCCGAGTATCTGAATTAAGCCAGCGCCAGAGTCAAGATACCCAGACTATCGCCGCTCTCGAGAGTCGTATTGCAGCCGCGGGAGACGAGAAAGAGATGATGACAGAAGAGAGGAAGCGACATGCCCATGAGCTTGAACAGCGTCGAAGTCAAGATGCTCAGACTATCGCCACTCTTAATGAACGTCTCGCAGCCGCAGGGAGCGAAAGAGAAGAGATGATGGAAAAAATGAAGCGCCACGAGTCCGAACTCCGTCAGCGTCAGAACCAGGCGGCTGAGGCGACCAGAACTTTCGAAGTCCAGCTCGCAACGGTAAAGAACGCAGCGTCGGAGTATCAAGAGGCAAGCGCCAAAGGGTCCGCAAAGCTGGCTGCATTTGTCGATGGCTTCAAGGGGTGGATGGGTCATGCAGAGCTAACCCCCGACCTGAGAAGAAGCTTGGAGGTTCTGGTCAGTGGAAACGTGCCTGCGGAGGAGGTCGGTATGAGCCTTGCCCCCATCCTCGAAAAGGTACTCGTGGGCTGTCGAAGGTCTAGAGCCATTCATATACCAGACTCCCAAGAGACTGTAGGCCGCAATACTGAAAGCTCGAGATTTTTCTCTCAAAATGGCGAACCGTTGTCTCAACACAACCCCTCAGCTGGGCGAGACTCCATATCAAGCCTTAAAACGCACCATCTTGAAGGGGCTCATTCTCAAGCTTCGACAATCGGGGATTGGAAAAGCTCTGCTGCCTCTCAGGAACGAATGCGGCAAGTTTCGGTTAAAAGCCCCGCGAACGATCAGGCTATACCAACTCCACGCTCAGTTGTTGACGAGAAGAGATTTAGAAGAGAAGCCCAACAGCCAAAGCCAATCATCAAGCCGACCATGCAAGCTGTGCAGACATCGTTTCCGGATGGCAATGTGTCGAGCGAGGGCGGCGAGAACAATACATTCACAAGGATCATAGACTCACGGTTCCTCAGCGAGAGACCAGCATTGATCAATGACGAACCAAAAGCGCCATCCACGGCCCATGCTACTCGGCTGACCAGGTCTAAGTCCAGCCAAAAAGATCCAGGCTTGACTGCCAAAGACTCTTCCAATAGAAGGATGTCTCGTGAAAGGACATGGTTTGAGCATAGCCACCTGGCACATGCTGAAGGCTCTCAGCAGAGGGAAGAGGTCGGGATGGGCGGCATGACTGTGGTACAGCTAGCCCCGAACAAGACACAGAGCACTACCCCTGTCGTGAATGGGATGGGGCCTGCAGCGCATGGAAGGAAAGCCTCTCGTGGTCGACAACCCGCGGCAAACAAAGGCCGGGGCAAGGTTAAAACGGAGTCAACCATCGAAGCAGACCAAGGGCCGTCTCCTCGCATTTCAGATATTCCAGAGGCGAAAAAGGGTTCTACTAGCCAACCGCAAGTCACCAAACTGCAGAGACAGCGGACCTACGGCTCCCAGAAAACAACAGACTCTGCTCTTGACGGTGACTTCGGCCCCGTCTTCCCTAATCTGAGTAGGCGGAATTTGGTTCAATCTCAATAGTGGTTCGACGCATGCCCCCTATTTTAGAGAACGGTGTGGTAAAGTGATTGACGTGAGCCCGTGCTCGAGGATCTAAAGGAGCGATGCTCTCACATTGAGTTGCGATTTTTGACCATGATTGGAGGATGCTAGTTATTGCAAGAAATGCGGGAAGGAATATGTCCACTTCCATTGATTTCACAGACAAATGATGCTACTGTTTCTCTGAAGCAATAGGGGCGAAGATTTGGTGATTTGGAGGTAATCGTTAAGTTTAGAAGATGGTCTCGTAACGTACTTTTATGACTATTGAAAATGACAATACATGCCAAAGTGAATATTATGGGACAAAAATATGGCTCTATTCCCAAACCGACGTTCAACACGAAAAATCATTTCTCGGAGCTCTTCAACGGATGGCATCAAGTTGGTACCCACCTGCAAAGGACCCTTGACAGACAGGGGTTTAAATGGGGGTAGGGATCAGGTGACCCGCGGTTTCCTCGCGTCGTGGCGCACCCGTCTCCACTGTGGGTTTTTGTGGGAGCGCGTCTCAAGCACAAACACCACAGTACCTTCGGCCTGCCAGACGGAGCTGCAATCATCTGCACCAACCCCTTTGCTTGTCATCACGTCTGCACCCGTCTCCCAATTTGCTGCAGCTCTTACCTTCTTCTCTTGCCTCCCGTCATCCCTTCCTGCATGAGAGCTTACCGCGTTAAGTCGCGTCGAATTCTTACAGCGTGTTCACGATGGCAGAACCGCGTGAGAAACCGGGCTTGCTTGAGTCTTGCCTGATTGCTTTCGTGCGAAGCAACTCCCTGTCTAGCACGATGATATCCGAAGTACGGTGGTTCCTCGCCCCTTGGTCTCGTCCACGATACTGACAAGTTATACAGCTCTCCCAGATTGTGAAGGACCTTGAAGCTGAGGTGCTCGAACCGAATCGCAAGGGCCAGATTCGAATCCCTCAGGTCACACACATCATATCGAACACGATCGACTTTGATCAGTACATGGAGGCGCAGGCCATGATGATTCCCGTGGTCACCTCGGCCTGGATTAAGAACACGGTCGCGCGGGGCAAGGTCGCCCAGGTTCGCCCGTACTCACCCGATCCAAGAATGATCTTCTCGAGCGTTGTCCTCACCTGCGCGGATATCCCCGACTTGGATAAGGAAGCTATTACCGGCGCGACTATGGCGTTTGGCGGAATGGAATCCAAGGATCTGACACGTTTGACGACCCACATCTGTGCGCTTTCTATGGACCATGTAAAGTGCATCGAAGCTGTCAAGAAGCACCCAAAGTGCAAGATAGTCCTTCCTCACTGGTAAGTTTAGACCTTGGGAGGTTCGATCGGCCTGAGCTTACCATCCCCCAGGTTCGATGATTGTTTCAAGTTGGGACAGCGGATCGACGAAGGTCCTTACCTCCTTCCTGATCCCGAGATTTTGCGCAAGAGACCCGAAGATGAGGTTAAGATTCCGTTGAGCCAGCACCTCGAAGGCGCTACTTCGGCGATTCCTGGCACTCTGATTGAGGGGAGGAAGAAGGTAACCGTCTTTTCTCAGAAGAAGGTCATGCTGTCACAGGACCTCAATCTCAATGCGAGGTTACGGAACATTATCACCAGTATCATTGCAGAGGGTGACGGAGAGGTTGTTGACGTTGTGGATGCTTGCGACATGTTCATCTGCCATTACCGCGATGGGCCACAGTATCAACGAGCGGCGCGGTGTGGAAAAGATGTCGGTAATCTGGCATGGCTTTACCACTTGATCGTGAACAACGAGTGGACATCGCCTTTGCGCCGCCTTCTCCACTACCCGATTCCCAGGGAGGGTTTTGAAGGATTCAAGGACATGAGGATCACTCTGTCAAATTATGGAGGCGATGCGCGGATATACCTCGAGAACCTCATCACGGCGGCCGGCGCTACGTATACGAAGACAATGACGGCCAGCAACACGCACCTGATCACAGCTCGGATGCATAGCGAGAAATGCGACGCAGCCAGGGATTGGAATATCGAAGTTATCAACCACCTTTGGATTGAGGAGAGCTATGCTAAGTGCGAGGTCCAAAGCGTGACGAAAGAGAAGTATCACCACTTCCCTCTTCGGACAAACTTGGGGGAGGTTATTGGCCAGACATTTCACGAAGAGAGGGTTTTGAGGGAGCTGTTTTATCCGGGCGGCGAGGAAGAGCTAGACAGCGCTGCGAAGAAGCGGAGGAAGATCATGACGGATGCTCAGGAAAACCTGTACTCGGTGCAAAAGGCAGGTGCCGGGTTCAATGTCATGACCGACTCAAGCCCGGCTGTAGCGAAAACTGGCCGGATACGAGGCACACAGGCAACCGCAGGGGACTTCACAACCCCAGCGAAGGGGCGACATGTCAAGTCGGGCAAGGAGAATGACACGCCTTCGGTGCTCTCGACAGGCAGCCGTAGCGCTAAAGCACAGGCGCTCTCTAAGCTACAGGTAATGGCTCCGGATATCGCACTGTATGAGAAGGAGAAAAAGAGGAATCTCAAGGATGGCTTATGGGGAGGAAAGCGAGCCGCGGATCAAATCGACAAAGAGCGTTCCGTAAGGAGCTCTAGTCCAGCGACCGAGGAACAAGACGGAGATGACGTTCAAAGGAGTATCAGCAAACGGGGACCAAAGAGGCAGAAAATTTCACTTCCTGATGTCGAGATGCGTATTGTCCTTACAGGCTACCAGAGATGGCTTGAGGACGTGTCCAAAGAGGAATCCGATAGGGTATGTTGTTCTCTCACGTTTTGGTACACACATGCTTACGTTTCACAGAAAAAGCTCCGTACGATGGGCATCCAGATCGTCCAGGATAACCTGCCGTGTGATTATCTCGCTGCGCCTCAATTGGTGCGAACGAAGAAATTCCTCCGGTGTCTCGCCCGGGGGCCTGAGGTGATCAGTTCGTCTTTTATCGACGCCTGCTTGGATGCTGGAAAACGACAGGACCCCGGCGATTTCGCTCTGAAAGACAAGGACAACGAGAAGAAATTCGGCATCAAGCTAAGCACATCGGTTGCTAGGGCCCGTGCAAACCGAGGCCGGCTTTTGCAGGCTGTTCCTATTTACTGCACTGCAGATATTAAGAATGGCTGCGACAACTACCAGACCATCGCGGAAGCCAACGGCGCCATTTTCAAGATATATCGCGCCAGGAGTGGCACAACAATCAAGCCGACAACCGCGGAGGAGGATGGGGGCGCGCCACCAGAACCAGTGTATCTTCTTTCAACTGCCGGACCGACTGAAAAGGTCCTATGGAGCAAGTTTGAGAAGATGGCGAAGGATGGGCATATGGAGCCGCGGGTCGTAGCCCCTGATTGGCTGTTGGATGTCGCCATGAAGCAGGAGTTGACGTTCAACTCTAAGCATTTGGCGCGTAATTATTTTAAATAATCGAGGGAGCCGTCTAGGTCGGCGGGCGGGGCAGGGTCTTGTATTGTGACTTGAATTTCGGTTTGGCCGGCGGGTGGCGGTATGGCGGAGCTCTGGCGTATACGGTTTGATGGCGTGTGGTTCATGGCTTGTTGGTGTTTGCTCTAATGCCACCCCTTCGACGATCCTTCAATGTATCAAGATGTCGAGATATCTCATGTCAGGTATAGCTTGACATGACCAATCCCAAAGTAACTTGTGCAAGCAACTTGGTCGCGATTGTGATCCTGTGTTCAATGTCCCTCTTCAGAAGAACTTGACACCCTGCGAGTCCTCCTGCCCGAATATTTGCGCTTTGCCCCGTTTCACCAGCACACTCAGCGCCTTTTGCAGCAACTCGGCATCCATTCCGTGGAACTCTACCCATCGCCCCATTAGCACACATCCCTCCAAATCTCCCATCTCAGCATGCCACCAAATAGAAACTCACCTGTCCCCCGTGTCCCCTCTCCCTCCGTCAGCTCATACAGCGTCAACACGCTCCCCTTCTGCCCCGTCTCCTCCACCCACGCCTCCACTAGCGCCGCCCACTCCTCCGGCGTCCGCCAATACACCCATACCACATCCCCTTCCTTATCCCCCCCCGCCACGTACTCGGCGCGCCCGTCCTTGCGTAGGAAATCAATCACCTCGCGCGCGTCCGCGAGCGAAAGACGCCGGTTGATCTTGCGATTGTGGAAGAGCTCTTCGCCTGTGGCGAGAGGGGACGACGGCGAGGTGGATTCGGTTGCGGAGGCGGACAGCGGGAGCTTGAAGATGCGGTTATGGCGGCAGTAGGCGAGGACGAGGGCCGCCCACTTTGTGAGCTGCGCGTGGTGGGTGGTGAGGTTGGTTTGGCGGGTGAAGAAGGGGGGGAAGAAGTACTCCCTGGGGAAGGGGAAGGGGGTTGATGTTGCTTGTTGCATGTTGGAGCAGGGGGGTTGTTGTGGAGAGGGGTGAGGAGATGTTGGTGTTGGTGTTCAGGGGGGATGTCGTAATTGTTACTACGTAGTGCTTGGTGGGGCGTTGGTGGCGGGGTTTATCGCTCGTTATCGGGGGCGTGTGGGGATTCAACCTTGATGGGTGGCATGGGTCGGTCAGACAGCTGGGAGCTTCATTGTGACAACAGCTGACAGGACAGACAATTCGCATCGCACAAGAGGTATCAATTTTATTATAAACAATCCAACGCCGAGGTATTATCCACGCAGTCATCCCGCCTATGCCATAACATCGTCAATCCCTAGCATCATCATCCGCCGCCCCAACGCCTCCGACAATAAGTACAATACCCAACAGCGAAGCAGTTGCCAGCCTATTTTGCTTCCCGCCAAAATATCAACATCCAGAAAACGCAAAAGCTACTACATGTCCATCGCGTGGGTATCTTCTCTCATCTCATCACTGCCTAACTCCTTTTCGAGCTCATCAGCCACGAAGGTCTCATACTCCTCCAGATTCTTCTGGACATGCATCTTGAATTTGATGACGTCGTTCAACATGCGCATTGTCTCCGTATGGAGCTCTTCGCGGAGGGCGTTTGCCTTGAGCGTCAGTTGCTCATACCTGGGATATCTGTCAGTAACCAAATCTCAGGCAACCTTCAGGTGAACTTACTCAATGTTGGTGTTCATCTCACGTTGCTCCATCAGCTGGACAGATTCCGTCAGCTGCGCCCTCATCTTGGCCAGCTCCTTCTCCATCTTCTCAATCTGGGCGTCGGAGGACATTTTCTGCGCCGTGGTGACCTCCTTGGTCTTCTCGTACTCCTCCTCGGCGGCGCGTACGCGATGCTCCAGAGCCTCAACCTCGCTACGCTTATCCTCAATCGCCTCTTTGGCGCGGTCGAGCAGGTCATGGTCCTCCATCATCATGTCCATGGCGATCTTCCTCCGTTCCGAGACTTCCTTTCGAAGTGTCAGGAAGTTGCTCTTCACTTGTCCGCGGAGGTCCAGGTTGAGAATATGCGCAGGCTGGTAGCCAGTGACAGGATCGGCTAGTAACCTCTCGTTCTCGACGGTGCCGCTGCCGTATGAGCCTTGCAGCTGCGACGACGTAAAGTTCGGCCCCTCATGCACCGTCACCTGCAGTTCAAACTCCTTCCCCTTGGCGTTGACCGCAGTAGCCGGAATGAGGCCAATTTGGTATGCCACTGTGTTGTATCGGTCGACCATGCGCTCCAACTCATCGAGCTTTTGGCTCGCTTCCAGCTCCTTGTCGGCCACCTTCTTTTTGACATCTTCGAGTCTCTGTGCTGCCGACTCAATGCTCTTTTGTAGACGCTCTCGCTCTGAGGTCATGCGGTCGATATCCTGCATACTTATCCCCTGCTCGTCGACAGCGTCTTTCAGACGTCTTCGCTCCTCCTCGGCCTCTTTCAGCTCGGAGAGCAGCTTCTCCAGCTCCTCCTGAAGAATTTGAATGCGACTTTCATACTTCTCCGATCGCTGCATGGCCAGTGTGTTGTATTCCTCGAACTTGGCCCGGTCTTCCTCCATGATCTTGAAGTGATTGTCCAGAACCGCCGGGTCAGGGGTTGACTTTTCGAGGTCCTCCATTTCTTTTTGGAGCCGTGCATTCTCACCCTCGAGTATTTCTAGCTCTTGGATATACCGTGCGTTGGATCGCTCAAACTCCCTCCCCATCGCTTGAACGTGAGGGACAAGAGCTCTCTCTACATCTTCATCCTCAGCATCGTCATCCATGTTGAGCCAGTTCTGGTAGGCGCCGGTGAGGAAGTCGAAGACAATATGATCACCCGCAACATCAACTCCCGCCTCCAAGCATGCATCGTTGTACATGTTGCAGGTGTATCGATCCATCATATCGGCCAGCTGCATCATCCAGTGAAGCAGGCCCAAGAACGTGCTCCAATTTTGACCTCCAACAGCAGCGATTTGGCTCTTGGTGATGCTCTTCTCGTAGGGGTAGCGCAGCTGCTTGAGAAGAGGCGGCACTTCCTGGTCGATGTTCTTCTGGAAACGGTAGTGGGGGTCGATGCGTTTGTAGAGCCACTGGAACATAAAGTTGAAGTCTTTCTGTGTCGGCGACTTGATGAAGTTGTCCGACAGCTTGTGGTTCATCGTCACCTCGAAGTTGTTCTTAGTAAGATAGTCGAGGAGCTCCTGACCAATGCGCCCCTGATATGAGCGATCCTTGAGCGGTCGAGGATCGCGCGGTACGCCCGCAGCCTGGGGCGCCTGTTGGAAGAAGCTCTGCTGGCTACCCATGGCGCCGCCGGTGCTCGAGGGCCGGGCGCGGTAGACACTGCTCCGACGCTGGTCGCCATCGGCGGCAGCAGATGACATGGGGCCACCAGGAGTGCTGTACATCTTGCCGCCGAAGGACGTCGTGTTGTTATTGTTGTTGAGATTGCCGGCGTGCATCGAGGCGCGCTTCACCGACGACATGCCCATCTCGGCCAGGTTGGCGCCAGACGACGAGCGCTGGAAGAGCGGCTGGTTTGGGCGTGACCCGAGCGCGAGCGAGTGTCTGGATCCCGACACGGAGCGCACATGGCTGGCGCTGTTGGTGCTGGATCGCTTCATGGCGGACGGCGGCGGGGGGATGCCTGAGTTGATGTTGATGCCGCCGAGGGTCTGGGGATGGGATTACGATGGTTAGCTACGGCGACAAATATGCGAAATGCGTTCAAGTGGTGGGGCGCACCTCTCTGGGCCTGCGAACACTCCACAGGCCTGGTTCTTGCGACATGGTAGCAGGCGAGCCTGGCGTCGCCCTTGCCTGATTTTGCTGTGTTCTCGATCGCGCGTTGCTTTGGTGATTGGCAAGCTAGTTCAGTTGCAGTACAGATGGTTGGTGATGACGCGAGATTTACTCAAATAAACCTGTTTGGCTAAGAAACAAAGTATGGTCTGGATGCTGAAGCGCAACCTCAAGTTCTGACGCAAAGACTGACACTCGTTGCTCAGGTAAACAAAAGCGCGGGGCATCATTGGCGCCCCGTTGGCGCATCCAAAACAAGGGTAAAAGTGGGCCGTGTATGTAGGTAGTTGGCACTTTAATGTCCACGTGACGTTGAATGCCGGCTCCCAAGTCCGGGGCTGTCAAGCGATGCACGGGCGCCAGCTCGAACCTCGGCTTGTGACAACCCATGCGCCATCCAATTTCTGGGATTCCGTCATCAAAGCCGACCACCCGGCGCGTCTTGCGCAACACCTGTATTACTGTATCAAGCCTCGCGTGAAGGGCGATGATAGGAAGCCCTCGCTGAAGGAATCTGTAGAATGGCTATTCGCGAGGACCTGGTTGCTTCGGCGGCCAAGTGTAAGTCTCTCTGTCCCCGTTTGCCAGCCATCCCCCGGTGAGCGGCGTGAGTTGACATATTCTTTCAGTCCTGCTAGATCCAAGCGTCGCCTCCTCGCCGATTGAAAAACGGGTTGCTTTCTTACAGGCAAAGAACCTCACACAGGAGGAGGTCAGCGCCGCACTCGCTCGAGTTGGCCCAGAGGCAGCACCAGCACAGACATACGCGACGCCGCCGGCATCTTCGCCATCCGCATCGCAGCAACCGCCCTACTACGCGCAATATTCACAGCCATCGCAGTCGCAATATCCGCCATACGCATGGCAACCCCCAACTCCCGAGGTCCCGCGGAGGGACTGGAGGGATTGGTTTATCATGGCAACTGTGGTTGGAGGGGTGTCGTATGGGTTATATACGTTGGGAAAGGTAAACTTATTTCGAGCACCCCAACCTCAACCCATCACCTGTCGGAAGCTAACACTGTGGTTTAGCGATATGTGTATCCCCTTGTCGCCCCGCCGACCCCTGATCGGCTCGAGCAGGATAAGAAGTCGATCGATGAACAGTTCGACAAGACCTTCGTACTTGTTGAGCAGCTCGCGAAGGACACAGAAGCCCTCAAAGCCGCTGAGCGCGAGCGCACGGAGCGGCTCGACACAGCCCTCGGTGAGCTCGAGACAGTACTCTCTGATCTCAAGTCCGCAAACCGGCGGCGCGACGACGAGGCGCAACGGGTCCGAGATGATGTGCAGGGCCTCAAAGACTCGATTCCGCGCGCCCTCGGCAACCAGAAGGATCTGACGGACACCCGGCTTCGGGAAGTGAACGCAGAGCTAAAGAGCCTTAAGACTCTCATCACTCAACGCATGAACCCCACTGCGGCGTCCGCCAGCGTGAGCAACTACCTACGCCCAACTAGCGGAAATGCCACGCCTACTCAGGTGACAGCGGCCGGTGGCAGTGAAAATACGGATGCCAACGGGACGGGTAACAGCAAGGCCGCCTCGGTGGTTGACGAGCAGCCCCCGAAGCGTCAGGAGTACTCAGCGGCCGCAGGGTCATCAGCTGGTGTTGGCAGAAGCTCGCCGTTTTCCAGCGGCATGGCGTCGGGTGCTCCAAAGGCATCGATCCCGGCGTGGCAGTTGGCCATGTCCAAGAATGCGGGGTCTTCGTCGGCGGTCGCCGCTCCGACTAATGGTGCAGATGAGGGAAGCAGCTCTCAGGAGGCAGCCACAAACCCATAAGAATTTGTTGATTATTACCAACCGGCGCCCCTTGTAATGGAAATTGGGTTGTAGGAGTCCTCGGCCTCGGAAACCGATTTGCGGCCCCGGTTTGTCACTGTATATTACATTAAAACGGACGGAAACGACAAATGGGCCGGACAAGAAAGGGTTTCGGTCCCTGTGGATTGCATCATCAGCAAGACATCTTTTTTATTTACCTTTGATTGAGAAATGAACGCGATTCTACAAACATGTCGGGACAGCGCAAAGTCCGCAGTTACGGACAACCAGAATCACCTGGCAGACGGAACTTCGGCAGCGCAATTGAAGAGATGACTGTGAAACCAACAGCTGGTAGGCATCAGAGTCGGTCAATCATATCTGGATAGGGGTTCTCAGCAGCGCACGGAGTCCGCGGAAACACCGTGTTTTCATCTCAAGACCAGGCAAGCTGCCTTGGCGCAGTTTGAAAGGGCCTGGACTACAACCCGCAAGGTAAGAATCGCGAGATTCTGGCATGGAGCTTGTGCAAGACCAGACCTTGTGTGCCGGCCGTCATTTGTGACATTGTAGTGACGTGACAGGCGCGGGTGGATTTAACCCACGGACATCTGCCAGCAGCCCGCAAGCTCTTCCCGATCTCGAAATGCTTGCGGGGAAGCACCACACCGTTGAAACTTTGCTGATCTTTCAGGTACCTGACATGACGGTCTAACGGGGACACTGCACGCGCCCCGTTGCAAAACGCCGACAGTCCTACAGCCTACAGGAAGCGAATGGCCAAGAGACGACCAGTCCAGTCCAGTCAGGTGAACCCAGGATTTTTTGTCACTCCGATTCATTGCCACAAAACCCCAACTTCCCCAATCAACCCCTCACATTCGAAAATTCGTGCCGAGGCAGCCCATGCAGAGATTTGGACATCTTAGTGCACACCCTTACGGCGGCCAGTTAGATCACCATGGCACTCCATGTTAGCACTGCGCTCCGCATTGCGCATTTCACACCCCGACATGTACGCACCTGTCGCCATTCTTTCGGATGAAACTACCCGTGGCACATGGCACGGAGAAGCTACGCCCTCCGGGGGGCAAACCAGCTCTTCCATGGGTGTGCGGCTTCTCCCAAGACTTGTCTCTCGCTTCGACAGGTCTGGACGCTAGATTCCCGTCTCGGGAGCCCGGGCTTCACAAGTTCTCCTCTATACTGCTGCCAGTCGATACATAAGCCAAGGCTACCTTGTAGATCTTGGAGTTCTCGTCTTGGCACAGCAGCATCACCGTTCACTGTTTATACAGACAACATCGCCCTCACCACCACCACCCACACCCTCCCTCAACAACAGTAATATGTCCGACGACAAGCAAATAGGCGCCCGGAAGGTCAGTCCTGAGATGGACACGGATCACTTGGGCCTATTCAGCACCCTGCTTTACAAGCTTCCGGTCATCGCCCGCACAGCCGTCCTTCACCTGTTGCGCTACTCGGAACAGTCAAAGTACCTGGACATGCGCACCGAAATCATCGTTGCTATCCTCCGGTCCTTTATGACAGCGAAGCCCATCAGTGTCACGGCCAGTCAGCGGTGGCTTGTCCCGGATGCGCCAGCCAAAGGCCGTATCTGGATCAGTCACTACACATGTCCGGCCCCTGCGGACCGCGGCATCCAGGATGCCGTCGCAGCTGCCATTGATGGGCTGCAGGACGGGAAGGAGGGGAAGCGGATTGAAGTGAGGATTCCGGAAGCGGCGTCGGTGCAGGCCGAGTGGACCGGCTACCGAGCTGAAGCAAAGCCGGACACGCCGCTCCCCGATATCTCCGAGAAGGAGAAGTACGACGCGATGATGAAGGGTACAACGAGCCCAGCAACCATCCTCTATTTTCACGGCGGCGCCTTCTTCCTCATGGACCCGGCTACGCACAGGGGAATAACCAAGCGACTGGCAAAGATATCCGGCGGTCGGTGCTACTCGGTGCGGTACCGTCTCGCGCCACAGTACGCCTTCCCATCACAGTTGATGGACGCTCTTACTTCTTACCTTGCCCTACTGTACCCGCCGCCGGGTGCCTTTCACGACCCCGTTCCGGCTGAGAACATTGTGTTCGCCGGTGATAGGTAATTACCCCCTTCCTTCGAGTCTCGTGATATCGAGACAATAAGCTTTAATAACTGACATGCTATCCAGTGCCGGAGGCAATCTTGCCCTATCCCTTCTTCAGGCCCTCCTCCAACTTCAACGCCAAAACACTACTGTTTTCTGGCAAGGTGAAGACAGAGCCGTACCGCTTCCAGCAGGCGTGGCGGTCAACTCCCCCTGGGTAGACATCACCCACAGCTCGCCCTCGTGCGAAACCAACGCTGCATTCGACTACCTGCCACCACTAAACTTGCAACTCGCCATGGAGCCCAAGCGGCCACACTGCACTGCCTGGCCCATGGATCCCCCACGCAGCATGATGTACGCCGACGATGATATGGTGCTTCACCCGCTCGTATCATTGATGATGGCTCCGAGCTGGGTGGGCGCGCCTCCTATCTGGATGTGTTCTGGCCGCGAGTTGCTCTCAGATGAGGACAAGTTCATGGCGAACAAGTTCTGGAAAGACGGTGTGAGGGTTGTGTATGAGGAGTTTGAAGGAATGCCACACTGCTTTGCATTGCTGTTTGAGAAGCTGGCGGAGGCAAGGAGGTGCACAGACGGGTGGGCAGGGTTCGCGAAAGCGGTGGTTGAGGGGGGCAAGATCAGAGAAGGATTCACGTTGATCAAGGCCAAGACGCTGAAAGAAGTGGAGATTGACCCTGAGACTTTGAGCCCGTACAGCCTAGAGGAGATTCGAGAACGAGTGGAGAAGAGGATGGCGATGGGTATTGAGGTGGGAGGGGGAGTGACAACGGGCGAAGCTGTGGCGGCGAAGTTGTAGTATTGGTGTCATCTTTTTCGTTTCTTTTTATACTTTTCTGGACGCAATTATTGTAGGCACTTACCGTAAATAGGAGCTTTTTTATAGAATGGAAGCAATTTAGACTCTGTTGAGATCTACTCTACTTTGTACATCTGGCTTCACTCTCTCCTGCCTTTGCAGAAGATTACCATACGAAAACTGGTAGAAGCTGGATTTTTCTTGAGTCTCTTTTTCTTCACCGGCAGCAATTGCTCCTTTTCTTCCCTTCTCACATGCCGAAACGAATACACTAGGGGGAAGCTGAACATCAAGGTACCAAAGTTAATTCAAACATGTGGACCGTGCTTCGCCGAGAGCTCCACCCCTGTCAGCTCGGCACGCACCCCGGATGCGGAGCCGATCGGGAATTTCCCCTGATTTTTTTTAACTTCGACCTCAACGACCACGGCAGGGGGGAAGGTCGGACGTATCAACCGTTAATTCCAACAAAAATGGCCCGCCACGAGGCGTCGGTAGCCAAGATCGCGGGAGCGGTGCGGGCCTTCTTCGAGAAAGGCGAGCCGTACCGCATCTTCCATGGCTCCACCAACAGCACACGCCCGCGTCCAGGGAACCGCACCGTCGACATATCCGCCCTATCGCACGTGCTAGAGGTCGACACGGCGCGGCGCATCGCCCTCGTCGAGCCCAATGTGCCCATGGACCGGCTCGTTGAGGCCACGCTGCCGCACGGCCTCATCCCGCCCATCGTCATGGAGTTCCCCGGCATCACCGCGGGCGGCGGCTATGCCGGCACCGCAGGCGAAAGCTCCTCCTTCCGCCACGGCTTCTTCGACGATACCGTCAACCGCGTCGAGATGGTCCTCGCCGACGGCGAGATCGTCAACGCCAGCCGCGACCCCACCGAGCACCCGGACCTGTTCCGCGGCGCAGCCGGCGCGGTCGGAACCCTCGGCGTGACCACCCTCCTCGAGGTGCGCCTCATGGAAGCCAAGCGCTTCGTGCGCACCCGCTACCGCCGCACCAGCAGCGTCGCCGAGGCCGTCGCCGCCGTCAAGGAGGAAACCTCCAACCCGGCCAACGACTACGTCGACGGCATCCTGTTCTCCAAGGATCACGGCGTCATCATCACCGGCACCCTCACCGACGACAAACCCTCCGACGTCGCCCCCCAGACCTTCAGCGGCGCCTGGGACCCCTGGTTCTACCTGCACGCGCAGGAGCGCACCAAGTCCCCCTCTCCCTCCCCCTCCTCCGCGGCACCCGTCGACTACGTCCCCCTCGCCGAGTACCTCTTCCGGTACGACCGCGGCGGCTTCTGGGTCGGCGCCTCGGCCTTCCGCTACTTCTGGATGGTGCCCTTCACGCGCTTCACGCGCTGGTTCCTCGACGACTTCCTGCACACGCGCATGATGTACCGGGCGCTGCACGGGTCGGGCGAGAGCGCGCGGTTCGTCGTGCAGGACATTGCCATGCCGTTTGAGACGTCCGAGGCCTTTGTGGACTACACTGCGTCCGAGTTGGACATCTGGCCGCTGTGGTTGTGTCCGCTGCAGCGGAAGGGGCCGCCTACGTTCCATCCATTTACGACGCCTCCGAAAAAGATGGAGGCGGCAGCTGGCGAGGCTGAAGGGCCCAAGGCAACGGAGGAGAAGCTGATGCTCAACATTGGCGTCTGGGGGTGGGGTCCCAAGGACCCCGCGGCGTTTGTCGAGAAGAACCGCGAGCTCGAGGCCAAGGTCCAGGAGCTGGGCGGGATGAAGTGGTTGTATGCGCATACCTACTACAAGCCGGAGGAGTTCTGGCCCATGTATAACGGCCGTGAGTGGTACGACGCGCTGCGAGAAAAGTATCGCGCCACAACGCTTCCGAGTGTGTGGGATAAGGTGCACGTCGACGGGACGGCGGCTAGCAGCAAGAAGCGGCACTGGCTGAAGAGGCAGCCGCCGCTCGGCGGGCTATACGGAATCTGGAAGAGTATCCAGAGCAAGGACTACATGCTGCATCGGAATGCGAAGTGGAAGGGGAAGGGGGAGTAGGTCCAACCTCCAAAGAAAAAGGCTAGTTAATTAGATAACCGAGTCTAGGAGTGATGTTGTTCTATGTAGATCTATAGACTGTACGATAGCTAGCTAGCATAGCAGTTTCCACTGCTTTTTAGTCTCAACAAGTGTAACAAAAATTAGATATGAATCGCCTCCAACTCTTCAACCACATGAACCGTGAATGCTTCCTGCAGCAGTGTCCCAACTCTCGAGTCATTCGACTGGTCTTCCAATTCGGCAACTCCGAACCCCTTCTCATCATGCGCCCAAAGACACCTCTCGACAATCTTCCAGTACCGATCGCCCATGAGATTTCTCAGTTCCGAGACAGGGTTGGACTTATTCGCTTTCGCGAAGCGGTCGGCCCCTTGAATCCCTAGCAGCCAGTCACGCACCAACTTTGACTCCTTCAGGGGCACGTCTTTTGTCTTGCTGTTTTTGTCATCTCCGCCCTCCTCCCCAAGCAACAGTATTTGATGAAGTGTCTTCCAGTGGGCAATCTCCAGGAGCACCAGACCCAAGCTGTACAGATCGTATGTCTTCCGCGAGTTTCGTTCTGTGGGAGGCTGTCGCTGGATTCCTGGCCAGCGGTAGAGATCCCACAACGGGTTGGCCTCTCTCGCCGTGGTGTGGCTGCCGTCAGGACGAGAGAACTCGAACCCGGATAGGACAGGCTTTTCGGGATTGTACATCCCGAGGTTGACGATGTTGCCCTTCTCGTCCATAGTGGCACCGTCAAAGTGAAAGATGACATTTTCACTGAAGATGCCCTTGTGCAGCCAGTTGACGGCGTGGAGGTTGAGGACAGTCGAGCAGAGCTTTGTGGCCATCGATACGCGCTGCGATAGACTCGGCTTGTAGGTTTTGTTGCCCAAGATATTGTATAAGGATACTACTTCTGTATCGTAGTCGCTTCCCTCAGGCATCTTGAAGATCCAGGCGTATCGATCAACCCCAGACACTTCGCGGTCGTCGAAGAAACCAATACACTCCGGGGTGTGGAGTGACGCCGGTTTTTGTATGTGAAGCATCTCGGCCAATGCCACCGTGCGAAGGGCAGTCTCCTTGTCTTTGGGATGACCAACAGGTATATCTCCAAAGGTTTTCCACTCAACCCAGACCGGGATATCGCCGTCATCCGTGCTCAGCGCGCCCCTTGGGCGTCTCAGGCCCTCGGGGTCCTCACCCCACGAGAAGTAGTCAGCCATCTCATCCCCGGAATACTTGTGGACTGATATGCCGACATCGTCCAAACTTTTCTGCACGTCAAGAGCACTGTCTTGCGCAAGCCTGGCCAATATTGCCTCTGAAGTGCGGCTAATCTTCTTCAGTTGGACCAAATCCTGCAAAGTCCTGTCATTACGATGCGCATCCTTCTCCCGTCTGGTATTCGCAGACGTATGAATCAGACTGCCCACAGCGTCTAGCATGTCTTTGAGATCCCCAATGTTGTTCCGGGCCAAGATCATCTCTCGATATGTCTTGGCCGTAATGTCGTCTATTCTCTTCTCTCGGTGGTCCCTCATCAGCTCATGCAGCCGCTCGGTCAAAACATGCAGGTCTTGCAAGAGCCCCTTAAAAGCCTCCTCATCGATCTTGACCCATCGCACCCGGCGCGGTTGTGTCGCCACGTCTTTGACGTTATGGCCGGCCCGTTCGAGGAAGTTCTGTATGCGTCCCCAGCGGCGTCTGTGGTCCCTCTTCTTGGCTTCGTACGACACCGCCAGGCTCGACACCTGCTTTACAACATCTTCATCTGTCGCCTTTATCTCGGCGACAGCTTTGCCCTCCGTACCATTGTACGGATTGAGCTCATTGCCGTAACGGGCATTGAGGTCGCGGAACTCGGCAAGGAGCCACTGAATGCGAGCCACGATCGCAACGAGCTCCGTTGCCTCGGCTCCCAGGGTGGTCGCCAGCGTCGAGCCCTCCGCCACATCAACCAGGCCGGCAGCTTTGCCCCATGCCAGAATACGGTTGTATTCGATGATCAATTGAAGCCTGTACTTCTCACAGTCCTGCGGCATATCCACCAGGGCGCTCACAAACTTGAAAACTGGACACATGCATGAGTTTCACTTGATGTTTTTACAGCGACACCACCTGTCTGAGGCTAATGACAACTTACTCCTGATAGTGTTATCGAATACATCAAATGCCAGGGAGATGACTCCCGTTGCGAGACCGGCGACTTCCATAACTGGGGCAGGGCGAGAAACAAACGAGCTTAAATGAAGTCGTGGGGGTACTGCTTGTTGGTGTTGACCAAACCCTGAGCTCAATGGCAGGCTTCCTTCCTGTTATACTGCTGTGGGCTCTCGGTCGAGGGGTCAGGCCGCAAGATGCAAGGCTGAGGAGATCTCGTTTATGTCTCGTTACCTTGGTAAGGCGGTTTGTCCAATGGCCGAGCGGTCAGGAGAGCACAGCCCTGTGTTCGTTCAGCTCAGCTGTGGAGTAAAGGTGCGATCCCCTGTTACTGGGGCCATCTTGGAAGGAGGAACTGCTGAAACAATCCAATTCCAACCATAAACCTGCATCGCAGAGTACAGTTGGCGATGCTCACCTGGGCGGCTGTGAATCTCAAATGTATATTGCTATTGGAAGTCTGAACGCTGCACTTCGTTGCACTGCACCCTTCAGCCTTAATTCGTGTTACGAGACAGAATCAGCCTTCCTGCTTCTTGAATCAGCAAGAACGAATCGCAGGGCTGCCTGTTGTAACCTACCTATCGGCAGGTGTTGACCGCACCTGCGGAGTGAGTCACGAGGCACCCAAGCTAATGCCCCCACGAACAACCGAATACCTGGGTGAAGGCTGCATGTGAGTGCTAGAGAGCCGGCTTAGAATTGCAAGTATGCATGAAAACAATTCCCCGGCCTCTTGTCTGCGAAATGTATCGCCACAGCCTGGCTGCCGTATATGGGCGATCCTCAGTTGCAGAAACTCGTCAGGTGTCTGGCCACCAGTGTGGCTTGGTTGGAGGCTGGTTTTTAGCGTGTGGGAGGCCCCGATTGGTGAGCAGGAACAGAGAGTTTAGGCCTATAATAGCAGGCGCCCAAGCGCGCTCTTTGAACTCGCTGACGCAATTTGTTCCAACGCTCTTTCCTCACCGAGGAGAACTCCACCCGTTCCTGTCGCAACTGCGGACAGAAACTCTATTGCGACATTTGCCTACGCGCAAAAACATGACCGATGTCGTTAGTTCATTAGAAGGCGCCGCTCCGCACCCCTCCCGGACTGCCTCCGCACTCCGGTCGGCGCAATCGCGGAAGCCAAGGCGCGTGGTCTCCATCGCCATTCCGAAACCCACCTCCAACAATGATGTCACCGGCTCGCGAAAGACGTCGACATCGGCCTCCAACTCACCAAATCTCAGCGTCAAGACAACACCATGGGCGAAGACACTTATCTTGACACTCGATGGCGGCGGTATTCGGGGCTACTCCTCCCTCATCATCCTACGTGCCCTGATGAACGAGATCGCACTGGTGGAACAGACTCTTGAGCCGCATGCTCTGTCAAGCGCGCATACGGATCGCATCGATCTCGACATAATACCCGATGAAGTGTTGCGGAAGGGCCAATATCTACCATGTCATTACTTCGATTATATCGCCGGGACAAGCGTTGGCGGTTTGATCGCAATAATGTTGGGGATGCTGGGCAAGAACGTTGAGGACTGCATCACCGAGTTCAAGAGGCAGAACAAGTCGATCCCGCTGCCTAATGACAAACCCGTCATGGGTCTTGATTTCCCATTGCTGCATCGCCGTTCGACATGGCCAACCAGACGCACCCGATCCTTCTTCGATACTTTCGCAAAGTTCAGTGCAACGGCAACGGCCAAGGCGCGGCCGAACTCATCATCGCACCAGGCAACTAACCCATCACCAACATCATCATCCCAACAGGACGATGCCGACTCAGCTGCTACTACTGATACGGTCGAGTTCAAGAAGGATTCTCTCCAGTGCCAGACTTTGGCATGGTGTACCGAGGTGGAGGAGCATAAAGAGCGCCGTCCGTACGCCTTCTGTACGTACAAGGAAGAGGATGAATCAGAGACGCTGGTTTCGATCCCCGAGGTTGCAAAGGCCATCACAACGCCGTGGTCATCTTCATTCAAGCCCTTCAAGGTCGGGTCTGGCCAGTTCGTAGACGGCAGCCGGCAGATCCGAGACCCCACGCTGGAGGTATTGAAGGAGATCACTGCGCTGCTCAGCGGCCCCGGAGAGCCGCCTATCGACCTGCTGTTGAGCTTGGGCACCGACGAGCATCACGCTTGGTTCTACGAGAAGCTGGGGAGGCCGTCGTCGGTTGCGTCGTCGCCCTCGCAGGCCGATATCGACAAAGAGGAAGGAAAGTCGTTCATACATTACCATCGATTCGAGGTGACGGACATCCGATTGGGTCTGCGCAAGAAGTACTATCTTCGCGATATCGAAGAGGCCACGGAGAAGTGGCTGGCGGTAGATCACCAGAAGGAAGAGATACGGCGGTATGCCGAGATGCTGGTGAACCGGCGCCGCGCCAGAGCAGCCACAACGCGATGGGATACGTTTGCGCTAGGAGTGCGCTACTTTTGCTTCCATGACGAGTGCAAGGCGGTTGATAGGGTCTTCGACAGCAGGGGAGACTTTTACGAGCACCTGGACCGCAAGCACCGCCTCTTGAAGGAAGCGGCGAAGGGCACGTTGGATATTGAGAATCAGTTGAATAAGGGGCGGAAGTTCGGATGCACTTAATGAAGGGGGTACCTTGTATTGTATGACGACTGGCTTTCATGGGTTTGGGAAAAGCATAGCAAAGGCGTCTCAGGCCGGAATTTTGAGAAGGATTGGGCACGCACAGGATACCAAGGTAGCAGGCAGCACCATGAGCATTTGCATTTCAGCATCAATACGATCCCGATCTTCACCCCAGCCACATTGGCATACGTGGACGTGGACGGCGTCTACCCTTCTGTCGAGGCAACGGAGAGATCGGCTTGTGTTTACATCCTTGACTTACCTCTGGGCAGCGGGGCGGGGCGGAGTGGTCTAGGCCTTGTGCTCCGCTTGTACCCGCCCTTTGCCAAGCCGCCTAAACCCCTAACCCTAAGCAATCAGAGAATTAGGATCAATAGACTCGGAGGCCTCCCGAGTCCCATGTTCCACTGGGAATGGGAACCCGCCCACAATCCCCGCTTGTCCCCTCTGCTTGCTGCAAGCTGGGACGGGGACGCAATGCAAGCATGCTTGGCCAATTCGTTTTGGAGACAGAAAAGTGGACTTCCGTTACACGTCGAATGCGAGCTTGGACCAAAACGCGACTCATCGAATGAGCGAGTCGCGGTGAAACACGGGCATCTCGTCATTGATGCTGGAGACCGCTCCGACTCCGTCCCAAGCCCCGAACTACATGGGGGGATGGTGTGCCATGTGTCGCAAAAGACTCAGTCCCTGTGAAAATGTCGTCCCAGGAGCTTGGGTGACAACGCCATATTGGGCGCCATTAAAGTCATCGTGGCAAACCCGCCTAGTACTAAGTTACCGTTCTGAGCCCTTGGCTTGCGCTGGCAACGAGTTAAAACCTCACCGCTCAGCTCCCATGGATAGGGACACATATGTCAGCTGAGGCCGTTCTCGCTCGCTGCGGGAATTCCTCCTCCTGTGGAATGTCAGACCCGTGGGCACCTGCAGGTGATAAGCCGCGCAAATAGGGGAGAAAGGGCTTTTGTCTTGGAAGGGATCCACATGAAAAGTTGTGTTGCGACAATGACGCAGTAGAGTGGGTGTTGTGGTCCCGTCGTCACACAAAGCTGAAGCGAAATGGTCTGGGGAGCTTAATCGATAACCGCCAGCTCCCCTGGAGCTCCCCACAGCTTCGTCAGATTTGGATCTGGGGGCAAGAAAACCTGCTCGAGCTGAACTGCTATTGAAGTTCCCCGTCGTCGGTTGCCTCTTTCCTAGGTTTTAATAACTAGTTCTGGACTCTTCTCCCCACCACTGTCGACTCGCCTTGTTTCGTTTGTTCTCGAGATTTTGGCCACACTTCGTATACTCGATACGATCGAAGCGCATTCGTTGTCTGATCTGGGAAAACGCTCCGCGATCAGTCCCGCCGAACCAAGAATCGCGACCATTCATTTTAACTCTTTCACTGCCACCCTTGGCAGTCCGGGTCAGGCTCGTTGTCACATCAATATCCCACCATCAGAAGCTCTCAATCGTGCAACGTGAGCGGTGAAGAGGGTGCGCCGGACCGACAGCAGCAGGGAACCGGTGACGAAGATCCTGTGAGTGAACTGATGAGTCCAATCCAAGAGCTGTTGGTAGTGGACTGCTGCGTGACTCGCCAATGGACTTGCAGCTGGGATTTGAGGCATTGCTGGGTGTCCCGTGCTGGTTGACTGACGACTCTTTTTGCCCAGACCGCGAACGACCGAAGCTGCCGAAGCCATCCCGCACCATCGCTCGAAACGGCGGCAGGGCAGCAATCACCGTTCCCGCCCACGGCAACCCTCGCCCAATCCCCCACAAGGAACTCCCAATTGGAGTTTCCGGAGTGTTTGGTACCTAACGCAGGTCACATCTTTGTGCGAGAGCGGCATCGTAGTACCCCCCCAATACTTTTCTAATCCGGCTTGCAGCCGAGATATAGACCATACCTCCCGGAATTGTCTCTTCTTCCTTTCGAGCCATCACAACCATGTGTGAGTGACCGTCCCTTTGTTTTCAAACCGTCTCGCCGTTCTCCCTTGTTGGCGCTCCTCCCAAAACATCTACACGATCAAACATCAATCAGCACCCCTTGATTCGGGTGCTCGGCCGCTGATGCAATTGCCTGCCGCCGTCGCTGCTAAAGCCTGCCCTCCTCCCCTTCCACCTCCCTGCCTTCAGATCGAATCGCCATGAGCGGTGCGCATTGCTAAGCGCAGCCATACACACACCCTGAGAGTTATCCGAGCCGTCATGGGCAACCGCTTAACAAGTGCAGTCAACGTCGCCGTTCGCAAAACGTTCCGTCGCGCTGCGACCGGTAAGGCCCAACCGGCGCCCAACGGCAACGGCCATTACGGCCAAAACGGCTTGACTCCGATGGACGAGAACGCACCGTTACTTCCCCGGGCGCACGTCGCTCAGGCGGAGGGCGACTCGTACTGGCGCGCTTTTTTCTTCGACCGGAAGCGCACGCCTGGCACCGATAGCCATAATCCCCTGGTCTGGATCCCGGCGCTGGTATGGAATGTCTTCAAAGTAACGCTTCTTAGCTGTATGTATAGGCGTCGAGCCTCAAGGTCGATCCCCGGTTGCTCCTTGAGTTTCATATTCTAATGCGCCTGCGCTCTAGCTTGGATCAACATCCTTCTCATCTTCGTACCCCTCGGCATCTTCGCTGGCAAGCAGGAATGGGGCGCCACTTGGGTTTTCTCGCTCAATTTCTTCGCCATTATCCCGCTGGCGGCCGTTCTCTCGTTTGCGACAGAAGAGATAGCGCATCGACTGGGAGACACGTTGGGCGGACTGGTCAATGCCACCTTTGGGAATGCCGTGGAACTGATCGTATGTGACTAAGCGCCACCTCGGCGCAAAGTTTTGTGGCTTTCTGGTTCGGGAGCTAATCGTCGTGAATAGGTCAGCGTCGTTGCGCTCCGCGCCGGTGAGATCGAGGTCGTACAAGCCTCGATGCTAGGATCGATTCTCTCGAACTTGTTGCTCGTTCTCGGCATGTGCTTCCTGCTTGGTGGTCTTTACAACATGCGCGATGCCAACGGCCTCGGCACTGAACAGACGTTTGCGCAAGGCACGGCGCAGACCACTTGCTCGCTCATGGCCCTTGCGTCAGCCTCAATGATCATCCCAGCCGCACTGTATAGCGTTATGGACCAAAGCGGAGACAACCACAAGCAAGACAGTATCTTGTTTCTTTCGCGCGGCACATCCGGCATCCTGCTCCTGCTGTACTGCCTGTATCTCTACTTCGCCCTGTACACGCATAAGCAGCTGTTCGAGCCCGAGGCACAGGAAGCATCAGATGATGAAGGTGGGCATGCGGAGCAAGAGGCTCCGGTTTTGAACCCATGGTCAGCCGCGGTAGTGTTGGTGGTTGTCACGCTCATCATTTCGGTATGCGCCGACTATATGGTGGATAGCATTGACGCCCTGGTGGCGACGGGAAAGATCAGTAAGACCTTTATCGGTCTGATCCTGATCCCGATCGTGGGCAACGCTGCGGAGCATGTCACGGCTTGCGTTGTTGCTGTCAAGAATAAGATGGACCTGGCGATGGGAGTCGCGATTGGATCGAGCATTCAAATTGCGCTCCTCGTCACACCTTCATTGGTTATGCTTGGGTGGGCAATTGGTCAGCCGATGACGTTACACTTTGAGACGTGTAAGTTCCCCGTCCCGGGTAGAGCGGCGCAGGCTGAGCCTCGTCGCAAACCCCAATTTTTTCCCGAGCTTTGTACCCACGATGCAGTAGGGCGCACGCTAACCATGCTACAGTCGAAACTATCGCTTTCGCTCTCTCTGTCATGGTGGTGACATACACAGTACAGGACGGAAAGTCCAACTATCTCGAGGGGGCTATGCTCCTTGGCCTATACATTATCATTGCGGTGGCGTTCTGGGCTAGCCCCGGCGACACCCTAGACAAGGCACGCAGTATGCTAACAACCCGGTAATCTAATCCTACCCAACTGGGTTGTTTTCTTTGAAGAGTTTCTTATGTCATACATTCTTGTACACATACAATAGGGTATGGCGCTTTTTGGCCTTGGTGTTAAGGCGTGCGGTGGGCAAGCTGGGCGGTCTGGACATGACACAAGCCAAATTGTATATTATCAACCCCCTAGCGGCGCACATTTTGGTGTGGCTTGCACTATCAGCTTTGGCTTACTTGGTAGCTTACATGATTGTCAAATGGCATCCTTAACTCGAGGTTACACCGAGCTAGCGTAGCGTACAGCATAGCGGAACCTTTTGTTTATCTGTTCCCTTCACTGCCAGAGGGCTTCCGACGAGCGGAAATGACTGGAGGTGCCCATCACCAGGTTCGATGAGTAGACAAATGAAGATATACATTCAATAACGCAGGTTGTAACGGACGACACCATTGCGGACATGACGCAAAAGCTATAAACAACCTTACCTATGTCAGTCATGGAGTTCATTCAGTTCGGAAAAGGCCCCCGTATCAATTGCCAATGACAGCACCAACAAACACGTATCTCTATCCGAGTGATAAATCCCACTAAATTCGATCAAAGAAAGGGTTGGTGGGAAACAACCGCCATACTCCAGAGCTTAACCTGGCGTACCCTACAACCTAGGGCCGCGTACCCTGCAACGGGGGTTTCAATCCACTGTCCGGCATTGGTTGAGCACCGCTTAGGTCAACCCATCAAGACGTCATGATGGCTACCGTCCGTTGTAGGTGAGTACTGCCAGAAGTCCCAGGTAGTACCTGTTTCTATCCGGAGATTAAGTGAATGTAAATCTTCACTTTTCTTCTGTTTTGTATTCCCTGATATCTGATATGAGAGAGTCACCTACTCATGTACATCCTCTTTTTAACACAGCAGCTTTAGGTAGACGTGAGTGGAAAACCGTTCACTCTCTCTCCCTCTTTCTTGGAAAGAGAGAACCAAGTAAGTGCAAGCGCGAAATATCGTGGAATGAGGCTACGGCGCTGGCCGCCCGTAACAACTACGAAGCTCTGTTCAATTAACAGGAATATCACATCTGTTAATTCGTATCGTATCCTTTTGCAGGCCATGGCCCAGTGAGAGAAACAGACCTACTCATTAACGCTGTGACGAGGGGATGTTAGCTTCTTGATCACCGCGCTCTGCGGCGGTTGGTGACAGCTCTTGCACGCTACCTACCGAACCGGAAGCATGATGTAAGATACGTTGTTATACAGCAGCTCTATACGGTATAGATTCGAGGGCGTGAAGTCAGCATCTTTATGACATTGCTATTTTTCTTCTCGGCCATACCGCGCGGGGGAATCCCCAGTGACATATGCCACGTCGCATGCTGCATTCATGCCTTCGTGGAGTGCTGGGTCCAAAGCTATGTGGTAATGGGGCGTGGTAAAGTCACTGGGCCCCTGGGAGACCAAGTCTCGCCCATCTCTCCCGCTCTGCCCACCACACCGGACTGCCCCTATCTTGAGACAGGACGGACGTCACATTGGTAACTATACGAGAGAATTGCATTGAGCCCTCTCAGAAAGGAGGGAATGACACCATAAGATTATCACGGACCCTCGGTTAGTCTCTGGAGGAAATATCGACTGCAAGAGTGCCCGCCGGGTATGCGGCCCAAGTAGACAAATATGGCTCCAACTCAACAGCACCAGACTTACCATCAGTTATGCATGCACGCCACAGCACGGAGGCTAGCAGCTTCACTGCATTGCCACCACTCCCAATGGGTTTTCAGGACTTGACATCATAACCAGAACAGCTGATATGCAAATATAAACCAAAAAGACAAAACCCATCCAACCGGGAAGCAAAAGAGAGCAAAAGTGAAGTCACACTCGATCCACCCAGGGGTCGAACCTGGAACCTCCTGATAACTTCTTGAAGTCGTAGTCAGACGCTCTGCCATTGAGCCAGCGGACCCGGTGATGGAGGAAGTGGAGGACATAACGAGTCATGGTCGAGTTCCGCCGACTCCAGGAGCAGCAGAGGGGCTCGACCCTGGAGGTTGGAGGATGACGATCGAAACCCAGACAGGTATGGTCATGTCGTATCTTGCACGGGAAATAGGAATCTTGTGAGCATAGATCGACGGCGTCTCTTCGGCGGCGAATGTGCTTTGACTGCTTCGGTGAGTGAACTGAAGGGGGGTGGTATGCATAGTAGTTTAAGTAATGTCCGTCAGGGAGGCGGCAGACGTAGAGGCCGAGCGAGGTTTCCTAGATCAAGTCGTTGACAGAAGAAACGAGGCGATCCTACATCATGACGGCTGCTGGCGGCTCATGTATGCACATGGTCTGAGTCGTGAGCTGTGCGCGAAAGCTATGGCCCAGGCAACAATGACTGCCGCGGAACGGCCATTCGCCACGGGAGGTTGGTTGTAGATGGTGTGTTAACGATGCAACTCTACAACAGCATCCAGGCCAAGCTTGGTGCTCGGTGTTAGGTTCTGTTAGATCGAGGGGTTGCACATACCGCTATGTGGTTGCCAACGAGCCGATGGTAACCTGTGGACTCTTCCGACGGCACTGTCCCTTTGGGGTTCTCTTACGATGCAGGTTCAAGATACGGCGAAGACCTCGGATGAACCAGTTTCTTCTGCAAGGTGCTTGGCCTCGGGCCTTTGAGTGGGAAGGGGTCCCTTGGTGGCATACTGCTATGCAGCCACACGGTTGGGTTGCTTTAGCTTGATTTCGAAGCCGAGGTTAAGTACTCCCTTCGTCAAGCCACCCAAGGCCGGAGAACAAAACGGCAGGGCGTCGGAGACCATTGGCGATATCCGAGAAGCTACCCCTTGTCGTATTGTCCGCTTATCTGAGCAAAGTGTCTCATAGGGCTCGTGTTGTATGCTTTGTATGCTTGCTATGCGGCTCTGTATTTCTTTGAGACAAGACCGGGTTGTCACCCAAGGTTCTAGACCTATATTCCGGCTTGTATGTCATCATGGGCGGCGAGCCGGATTTTAAGCGGGGAGCTGCACATGAAAGCCTCGGCCGAACAGCCAACAACTCTTCCCCGTGAAACCGGACATTCGATGAATTTCTGCGCAAGGGACGGCACGTTAGTAGTTTGGCCCTGAGGAAGCGGAGCCTGGTTCTAGAGAGAACCTGGTATGGCTTGGGAAGAGTGTATCGCTGGAAAAGGACGGATCCCCCTATCCTGTGCGCCACATCTGGCCATAACCATCTCCCTAGGCGTGGCGTGCTCCGGAAGTGGAAAAGAAACACTTCACGCACTGGCCACAGTGGTCCTTTCTCTTCACCAGAGCCCTCAAAGCTTATCTACCCCCACTGCAACTGTATAGTTGACGGCTGTCGTGGTGGTTTCAGGTCTCCGGTCGTACCGAGTGGAGCCGAGCAGCTTCGAGGCCGGCACGGACCCGGAGCGGGCCCAGGCTCCGGTCTCTGAAGGGCCTCCCGCCCCTCCGTGCGCAACATTTGGTCATCCCGATCAAGTAACGTTGTCTATTGTTTACAAGCGATCTAAAAAATCCCACCCGGCGGTATCCGCGGCGTTACTCTGTCCAGGTATCTTGTCGATATGGAAGCCAGACTCGATGCAGAAATGTGACCGCCGATCCAACTTCCTGGACAATCTCTCGGTGACATTTTTTGGTACGCGCTTCTCACATGACAACAGATCGGCGAGCATACAGAACTGCGAGTCGCGCGACTGTCACACACCAAGAAGTCATGAAGGCGTGTGTATGTCTGTGTGTGTGTGTGTGGTGTGTTTGCCAACCACCAGGGGTTCGCCGCTTGCATGCTATCGGCTGCCGAGGCTTGCCGCAAAACTGCAGGACTACCGCAGCAGCTCGATGGCGAGACCAAAATCCTACTCTGCGTGCCTGCATGGGCAGTCCAGTGTCGTGGGGTGATTGCGACGGCGGCAGACATGACAGTGTGGGATCTCAGCTGGGCAGATCGCGGCGATGGCCGAAGGAGTGAATGAGCGGGCGCTTGAGCGGCGAAGATTGCAGCCTCCACGCGCCACACAGACCTCGCTGCTGCAGCGTTGCGAGATTTGATACAAGTGAAGTTCTCTCATTTGCCCACGCTTGCATCTCTGCTAGCGAGCGATTATGTTTGTGTGGAATATCCTTTCCCCCAATGACGACCCTGTACTTCGTACACGGGAGGCCATCGTGATTTTTGACCAAGCAAGACAGTGTAGGCAACGTGCCGGAGGCTGGCCAGGCCCCCTCCCAGCATCTTCCCGTTGGTGTTGGCCAATACCATCCCTCATCGCCTCCGCATTCTCAAGATCTGAAACCCAAGCTGCACAACACCTGTGTGGCCTGCAAGACGAGTTCTTGATTCCCACAGCCACGATTTGCGCCAGGGAGCAGCGTCGGCCCGCCATATTGCTTCCTCAGTTTGGATCAGTGAGGCGGTATTCCCATGGGAGAACGGAGAGCAGGAGAGTGCCCCTGGGTGGGACAAGGCAGCCCGACCCGTGTGGATCGCTGATGATTGGCGCCAGGGGTCGCATGAGCCAAGGGCCCACCATGCGTGCGGGAGAAGCATCAGAGAAGACTGATGGAAGCTCGTTCCGCCTGTTCCTGTCACCCTGAGCCATGTCCTATCGAGGGCCCATTAACCGCCGTTATTGAAAAAAAAAGGCGTCCCAATGGAACCACAGGAGATAAAGTATGAGCCTTTGGTATGCTCAACGATATGAGTTGTACGTACGTGCCGGGATAAGTGCAGGCTCGTGTGGGATTGTCCTCCGCATGGCTCCTTCAACCAGCCTGCCAAGTTGCATCCAGAGAAATCTCCCGACAGTGATGGATCTCTCACAAACTTGGTCCAAGGGTGGGTAATCAACCAATTCCTATCGGCACTGGTCGGCCGGCGCTTTACTGTGTTCACTGTGGTGAGGAGGACGTGGTGTTCAATCTGAGGGGGCAGGCAGGGCGGAACACGGCGAGGCACGGCAGCGTGAATCCTTGCCCCCGGCTTCCCCTCGCATTGGCTTGGCGCTGGGTGGTGCAGGAATGATGGTTTCTCCTGAAGCTGAGCCGTCGCTTCGATTGCTTCTGGAAGAGTTCTCGAAACCTTCCGCAAGGGGGATAGGCGGCCCCCTTCAGCACGGCACCCCCTCCCCCTGCCAAATTGTGCCCGCTTTCTGCGTCGCCAGCAAATGGGCTTCATGCACGACCGAGTCGGCAACTCCACACGGCCAACCAGACACCAGGTTGCGAAGCCACGTTCGACCCCGGGATCTTCAAGGAGTCTGCTGCCAATCTTGCGGCCCCTGCCAGCTGCGAGCCCCTTTCAAGCTCCTGCATCGCTGGGCACAATGTCGTGAGTGGGAGGGGTGGTGACCGAGGTTGGCGCAAACCCCCAAGTTCCAACCCATCCAACTCATCAGAGGGCCTCGAGGGCCTTCGTGGTGGCAATGGAGCCGGCGTCGGGGTGGGCCGACACCTTGACGGGGCTTTGGAGAGAGACTAGTCCGTAGCGGCGCTTGTGTTTCAACACGGCAGCATATTGCGGGGTGAATATGATGAGGAGAACATCATCTCCCAACCCAGAGTAGAATTCATAGTGTAGGAAGGTGGTGTGGAAGAAGCGATCGAAGGTGTGGAGACTTTCCCCTCTCGAAGATGGTGACATTGCGAGATCTGTGGGATGGCAGGACGCGCTGTATCCTGTACCTTGACCACATGCAGAGCACTATGTTTTTAAGGCTGACTGGATGGCATGTCGGCCGTAGATGGAACACCCGTGGCCGAACAGGTACGAGGCAGTACCCCTGTTGTGTTTCGCCATGACGGCCAGCAGAGGGCACGTATCAGTGCGAGCAACAAAGGTCCGGCGAATACCGAGCCCGTTTCTGGCTGGTAGGCAAAATTGAGCGGTTTTTATCCTCCCCGCGAAGAACAGGCGCCGTCCCTCTTGCGAGCAAGTCTAATCCGTATGGGCGAGAGCGTGAATGTAGGCACGCAGTTTGCTCCTCTGGCCAAAGAGGTGTTCCATATGTCCGTGCAGAGTCGTCATCTCCGTCAAGGCTTCGATCATGCTTTAGTTGTAACTGTGTATATTGTCTCCGAGCAATCTGCGCCGGCGGCTGAGAGCGGTGAAGATTTAGCCATTGGGGTTGTCGTCCATCCCACTCGGGTGCCAAGATCCCGCCCACCCAGCCCGGACCAGCTTGGCGATGAGGCCTTGACCATGACGACAATGGCGGGTGATGTTTCTGGTTGTGGTTTGGATATCCCGCTTTCCAGACATGGTTGCACTCTCTGGGGTAGGAGATAGCCAGCGGGTCTCCAAAAGGCAACCGCACCATCAAGGCGCTGCAGGCCACGACCACACCAGGCTAGATCAGAAACTCACTTGCTTCTCGTGTGTGCGAGCTTGAGCTGCGTGGACAGGGATCGAGGACATGAGCCCCGAGAGACAAGGGAAACATTGAGATAGAGGCGGGCTTGCATAAGTTAATTCTAGAGTAGTGTGTCGATTTCTGATACTCGTCTGCCGAAATGGAGAGGAATGCATGTGGGAATGAGCTTCAGCGAGCTCGAGATGAATCTGCTCTGTTGCAAAGCACACAGTTGTGTTCCGGAGTGGAGAAATTCATCGCAGCTGACACTGCCCGGCTACGGGTACCTGGAGATCCTCCTGGAAGCCCCCAAATGCTTGGGTTCTCTTACCTCAGCAGGAGTCCCAACCTGCCCGAACCGGGCTGCCACCCAGGCGTGCGAGGCGTGCCAGGCTGCCAGCAGCCACACAAGACAAGCGCAACTTGGACCCACTGCAACCTCGCCCCATCCCCGTCCCTGGCCTCTCGACCGTTCGTTTCAACTCGCCCATGCACCTCGCCCTTCTCACGGACCAACGCGGTCCCTGCTCCCTCTCCCAGCTCAGGCGCAGAAATCCCAATTCACAAGGTTCCTCACCTGTGCCGAGCCACGTTATTTTCTTCTGGCTGTTATTTTCGAGCCATCTCCCGACCTGAACCTTTGTTCTGGGCGCCACCCAAACCTTCCTCCTCTCGCCAACTTTCCACCAACGTGACAATTTTTTCCCACCGCCTCCTTTTTGCCTCTTGCTCGCCAGGGGATTTTTGCCCTGCGCGTGCTTCAGCAACCTCGAGCTTAGGCGAAAGCAGCGCCTCTGAACAAGGTACGTTAAACTTTGGACACACGGATCTCAGGAATATCAGTGTGGAAATCGAAGGAACGTGCCGCCATCAAGGCCCCTTCCGCCGCGGAGCGATCCCAGCCGAATACCGTCACCGCCCGTTACCAGAATAACAACAAATCGAAGGGGTGACCTGCCTTCAATCTGTGGATTTTGTTCCTGCACCTCTACGGCCTGCGCGCTCCGACCATTTTGGGTCCATTCCGCATCGCAGGACACTCGGCGCGCCGAGTCGACGAATTCTGGGGACCACTCTGGCAGCTGCCTCACACCTGGGGACTTGACTCGCATTCAACACTTCCCGCCAACTCCCGGCACTCCAAAACCACGTCACAGATCTCACTTTTCTTCCTCTGCTGCATCCTGTGCACATCGAATTTCTCCACTTCCATTGATTCTGAGTGGAACGCGAGGCGCTAACGTTGCTTTCCTCCCTACCAGGTCCTACTCAGAACCACGACGAGCCTATTTGCAGCCCCTGCTGCAATTCGCGATCTCGAGTTTGCCCCCAACCGACCATTTCGCAGCTGATTACCAAGGCGCCGGCCCTTTGCGCACCCTTTCATCATCAGCAAGACGCATCAAAACTTGCTCTCGCAAATGCGCTTTCTGAGACCTCGAACAACAGGGCTCCAGTAGGGAACATTGGTGACAGAAATTCGGACATCGGTCTTTGTTCGCAACCTCTGCAACCCAGCCTCATACCTTTTCCGACCTGTCACGCCGTGCTCATCGGATCTGTCATCACAGAACTAGATTGCAGCTGGCGTCGGGCAATTTAGAATTGCCAGGAAGATTGTGACCAGGAAACAAGAGTGCCGTTGGTCCTCGGCGTCTCCAAACGGCAGTGAACAACCGTTCGTTATACATCTTGGTCGCTACAGTACCGCGACCACAGAGAAGTCAGTTGTTTCGCCAACATCGCTGTCGCGCAACAGAAAGCAAATCGTGGTCGGATCACTATTTCGACAAGATCGCGGTCGTCAATTTTGACAAACGCGCGACGCCTTGGCCACACCGCGACTAATACCTGAACCGTGCACGCGTCATCTTTGACAACCTTCCCGCCAGCGAACCAGGCCAGGTACACGGTCCGGAAGTTCTTTTGAGGACTCCACGCGATATCGCATTACGAAAAGCGATATATCTTACGTGTCACCGAATTAGTTTGGCACGTAGTTGCACTTTTTTCAGCTTGGGTACGAAAATTCTGTCCACTGACCCCGCACCTCACTTTTGTTCTCATCTTCCTTTGTACCTTCACCCACCAGCGGTCCTGGAAAAGCCAGGCGCAGAAACTTTGATTCCCTCAGACCGGCCACTTGAAGGGTATTGTGGCTTGCCAAGTACCAATCATTTGCTTGCTACTCTTTAAAGGATATTGAGATGGTGTTTCGAGTCTTGTTCACCGCTCAATTCTGCTGCTGACCGGGTTGCTGACCGTCTTTCATAGTTCTCGGGCCTATATAAGGTCTTTCGGCACCGGCAGGCCTTGCAACCCAAACTCGGGAGCATTCGGAGAGCTCCGGGTTGCTATCTGAATATCCGCTCAGGATCGACTTCTTTCCGGACGAGCGATCAGAGCATCCACCCTGCTCGTGAGTCGCTCTCAGTTTATTCCTCACCAGCCTCAGAATGTCACAGTCGCCTTCCTCTGCTGGTGCTATGGGCATTGGCGGTATGCTGAACAACCAAGGCGGCATACCAAATATGGCAGCCGAGCAGCACCCCAACCAATCTCAAGTTCATCCGCAGTTCGTCATGGACAGGCCGAACTCGCCTCACGGCTCCGAGCACTCGAGATACTCCGGCCCGATGAACACGTCTTACCCCTCACCCACCGCGATGGGCGCCCAATTGCCTCCCGTGCCAAATGCCAACATGGCCCCTAATCCCCACCAGCTCACTGGTCTGCCTCCAAACGCGCAACACGGCATGCCCCCAGCGGGTATGTCTCCGATGGGCATGTCACCAATAGGGATGGCTCAGTCTGGTTTTAAGCCAGTCGATGGGAACCCGCCGGCGCCAAAAGCTTATCCCTGCGGCACCTGTGGCAAAGGGTTTGCTAGGAGAAGCGATCTTGCTCGACACGGTAAGTGTCACGATAAACATATACCTGCTTTTGACTAATCCTCCCACAGAGCGAATCCACAGCGGCATTAGACCCCACGTCTGCGACTTCCCCGGCTGCAACAAGCAGTTCATTCAGAGGTCTGCACTAACTGTCCACCAACGCGTCCATACAGGCGAAAAGCCACACCAATGCGAGCGATGCGGCAAGGTAGGTTCTTCTTTACACACCATGGAGCGGGCAGTATCTGACTTGATTGCGTAGCCCTTCAGTGACAGCAGTTCTTTGGCCCGTCATCGTCGTATCCACTCTGGTAAACGCCCATACAAGTGTCCGTATGCGGACTGTCAGAAGACATTCACGCGCCGCACGACCTTGACACGGCACCAAAACCTTCACACCGGGACTCTTGAGGAAGCCGCACGGGCAACTGCAGAGGCTCTCGCTAGAGGCGCGAGCGCTGCGGCTGCCGCAAGAACTAAGCCTCGATCGGAAAGCGAGCAGGCATCGAACCAAGGCTCACCACTTTCTACGCCATCACCTGCGCAACGCACCATGTCCATGTCCCCGAGCAATGAGCTGGCAGGGATGAATAACATAGGATATCTTACTAACCATACCCTCCCGGCGCACCTCCGCGGCGATGTCCACGTCGGCAGCCCCGCATCCACAACCTCCTCGGGATACAACACCGGGATGCGCCCGACATCCCATCCCAGCGGTTACGGTCCCCCCCAGACCCTAGAGCCCAGTATCGAACATCAGCAAGGGCCCGGCAGCGCAACCGGAAGTCCGCACCTTACAAGTGTCGGGTGGGCCTCGCCAGGGCATGTCGGATCTCCGGCACAAAGCCCGAGCGGTGGTAACTCCTACGTGTATCCTGATCCCGACCCATACCCTGGCGCTCCTGCCATGAACCAGATGTTTTATTCAAACGCGCCACCTCAACGCCGGCCCGGCAGCACAGAGCCCGGATCCAACTCGTACGACGTTAAGGCTACTCGACAAGGCGAGCTCTGGGCGGGGGCTCAGTAATCATTCGTTGTTGGCGACAAGCGGCTAGACGGGATGTCGACCATCTCGACAAACATCTCGGCAAGCATGAACAACCATTTCATCGTTCGGCAAAACATGGACAGCGATACCTTTACGTGTGATTCTATAATAAAGACGGTCAGGACCGGCGTGGACTCATTAATGATACCGGCACAATATCGGCAACAAATCTGGGCGCTTTTGCTTCTTCAGTCTCTCTTCTCTCCACGTCGCGATGACCACGTCTCGGTGACGTGCTTCTCACTTCCCCTTATTCGTCTAGACTGGTAACGGGGTGGTCTTCCCTCGCTATGGGGAATGCTTTTTTGTAGTGATAGCATGGGCTGTATGGACGGAGGGGATACCTCTTTTTTTAGGTTGGGTGTCGGTGTTCTATTTTATTCCCCCCTTATTTGCGTTCCTTCTCTCTTTTATTGGCGGGCGGGCAGACAAAAGGAAAAGTTGCTTCGTGGATTTGGGCCCTAGAGGGCGCTTTTAGACTTGGGCCATAGGTTGGCAAACCATGCCTTGATGTAGCACGAGAAAACCAAAAACACAGACATCGGCTGGTTAAATGAGACAGGCTTGTCCTCGAGAGTTGTGCCGGGGAACCGATGGGTGCTCGTTGCAGCTGCATGCATTATTGGCTTGGGTACGGCGGTGATGGCAACCAACTGCTTGCTTCGGATGCAGTCTGTCATTTTACGTACTGCATGGTGAGCTGAAGATCTCTTGGAGGATACGAGGGGCGGGAAATGGCAGTGATGATTATTTATCTGGCCATTGGGAGGCATGCGGCTCACCGAGATGATTATCGCGCGCGCTAAAGGGGTAGCGTACCCAATGTAAGATTATATCATGAGCGCGCGCGCATTCAAGTAGCTAGCTACGCACACAGAATGCGAAGCTTACTCGCCACTCTTTGGGAGCCGAATAGCGGGAAGGTGGGCGCACACTACTAATTTGCCTTCCAACAAACGGGTCGTCGAGTTTCAAAGCGCGCTGGTGTCCCCAGGCCGGCACCGTCGTCTTTTGTTGTGTGATCACTAATCGTTGCTCGGGAAGCGTCAATGTGGAGCAACCGAGCCAAGTGGCCATGGTATTTCAGTCACCGGGTCCTGGGGAAAGGCATTATTTTCCGGATTAGTATGATGTCGTCTGCTCTCATATTTGAGACGTCGCAAAAGACTAAACATTTTTATTGGTTTTTGTTGTCTCCTTTAAGAGGGGGCAGTTGCGCCAGGTGAATGACGGTGGTTGGCGATCGAAAGAAGGACTCACCCGACTTTATCTTTTTATTTTCTGAAGGACTGGCCCCGCCTGCTTGATCTGACAGACTGCAGCCTGCTTGCTCACACACGCCTTGGGTTGGGATCCATGAGCCATTGCCCTTGTTGCCTATCGGACATCTGTCTCGGGCTTATCAACAACCAACTCTTGATCGGAAATCAGGGGCAGGGCAACAAGAAAAGGAGGGAGGATATCAGGTTATGAAGCCAGGGACAGCCAACTGAGCGAGCAGAAAAGACGACACGGATAAGGCATCATGACGAAATTCAAGGTGGACATCTACGCCGACACGGTGTGTCCGTGGTGCTACATCAACAAGAAGAGCATCGACGCGGCTATCGAGAAGCACCAGGCACGACACCCCGAAGACGAATTCGACCTCGTGTGGAGGCCATACCTCCTCTACCCCAACGCCAAAGTCTCTGGTGAGTAGAGTAAGGTAGTCGCCGCTACCTCCCCCCTAGCCCCTGACCCCTGGTCCCTCTTCCCATAGCCGATGACAAGGGGCAGGCCGGCATACCACTCACCTCCCCGTCCCCAAACGGACGGGCAGGCTAACCACCACGGCCAACTTCAAGACCAAAGTCCAACCCTCCGCACGGCAATACTAACACTCTACCGCCGGGCAGCCTACAACAAGCGAGACTCCTTCCTCTTCCGGTTCGGCGCCGACGCGCCCGCCATCTTCGAGCGCTTCCAGCGCGCGGGCGCCCCCTACGGCCTAACCTTCACGTGGGACGGGCGCACCGGCTCCTCGCGCGACTCCCACAAGCTCATCCTCCTCGCTGCCGACCTCGACGCCGCCGCCGCCGCCGACGCCAACACCACCACCACCACCACATCCTTCTCCGCCTCAACCACCTCACACTCCCGCTCCAGCACCCCCTCCACAACGACCAACTCCC
>Ga0247780_1000437_pt1 | contig 39747 bp, 60 predicted proteins | sample UWRJL079202R5_FD_179927 | JGI IMG/M metagenome (GOLD analysis project Ga0247780, IMG submission 179927) | Plant litter microbial communities from Arlington Agricultural Research Station in Wisconsin, United States - UWRJ-L079-202R-5 | ecosystem: Environmental > Terrestrial > Plant litter >...
TCGGTGCGGGGGGGGGGGCATACTCCGCTCGTTCGCGCAGTGGTCGCGGCAGTCGCTGGTTTCATTGTCGAAGATGAGAGGGCCGAAGAATGGGGGGAGGCAGAAGGCGGAACTGCCTATTTCTGGTCTGGGATGGGAAAAGGGGTGTTAGTTTCTCATGGCGGTACTGGTGAGAAGGGTGGGTGGCTCTACTCGTTTATGTCGCCGACCTCAACGGGCCGTGTAAGGGAGGTTGTGCAGCACGAGGTCGAGCCATCCTCTTCGTCTTCATTGAAGTTTGGGATGGGCGTCCTTCTTCTTGGCATTTTGTGGGTTACGAGATATAGGACTCTGTTTCTGAGAGTAACACACACATATCTCAGTCCGGGAGAAGCGAGTTTATGAGAACCATCACGCAATCTCGCGATGTGCCCTTTCCTGGAAGCTTTCATCCCGCCTTGTCTCAGACCCATATTTCTGACCCCCACCCCACTGCGGGGATGCTTGAACCCTGGGCGAGCCTAGGCTTAGGTAATCCGTTCCCTAACGTTGGTGGGGTCCGCGTTTAGTGGTTGCTTCCGTCGCGTACTGCAGCGCGTCTCCCTGAATCTTTTCGCCCCGCATCACCACCAAGTTACAGTCTAGAAGTTGCATCTGGAGATCAAGCAGATACAACACCAGAAAAAGCAGCAATCATGGGTATGACCCCCAACAATCTACCAATTGTCATCCTGCCGTACTAACCGATCAACCCATCACCGCAGCATACGGAGGCTACGCGAAAACCACATATGGCGCCCAAGGCAACGAGGATGGCGGCGGCTTCACCATGGGCGGCACACAACAAGGCAGCCAAGGAGGCGGCTCAAAGGTAACCACCACCAACCACCCTCCCCTCCCAGACAACCCCAAGCTCACCAACCCCCCCACCAGTTCACAGACGACTCCCTCCGCCCCGTGACCATCAAGCAGCTCATCGAGTGCGACGAGGCCTACCCCGGCGCCGGCCTCTCCATCGACGGCATCCCCGTCACGCAAGTAACGCTCGTCGGGCAAGTCCGCGGCGTGAAGCCCCAAGCAACAAACATCACCTACTCGGTCGACGACGGCACGGGCGTAGTCGACGTCAAGAAGTGGGTCGACGCCGAGCGACCCGAGGGCGCCTCGGAAGCCAAGTTCGCGCCGGACACATACGTGCGCGTATTCGGCCGGCTGACATCCTTCAACGGCAAGAAGCACGTCGGCGCGCACTTCATCCGTGCGATTGACGATTTCAACGAGGTCAACTACCACCTGCTGGACGCAACGTACGTGCATCTGTTCCTGACCAAGGGCGCGCCGGCGCAGGGAGGTGCCGGTGCGGCAGGAGGAGATGCGGGAGGAGGCGACGGGATGTTTGTGGATGGAGGAAACGGCGGTGCTCGAGCAGCGCCTAATAGGCTTAAGCTCTGTTCGAAGACTGGGCAGACGGTGTTCAACTACATGCAGCGCATGGCTGCGGGCGACGAGGGCGTTGGCGCGCCCGCCATCGCGTCAGGCACGGGCTTGTCGATACGGGATGTCATTTCGGGAGCGGACGATTTGCTCGGGCAGGGGTTGATCTACACGACGCTGGATGACGAGACATGGGCTGTGCTTGACTACTAGTTGGGCGTTTCTTTGCTCATATATGCATGGAAAAGGGCAATTTTTGGTATGGGAATCACAGCGGTAGGTGCTGTTTAATGTTACTGCGACGAGGATATGACGCTAGGATGGCACGGGGTGAAATTCTTGTGCATTGCCACGAATATGAATGATTGACTATGGCAAGATGCTGTTTAAGGTGGCTGTGATACCTTGACAGATAGGAAGCCGCACATAACCACGCCCAAGGCCTCGATTTACGTGTAAGTCCTCCCACAACACGGCTAGGGCTTGCCATGCTTTCATCTAGGCCATACTATTCTGGCCGCAAGGCGAGGTACCAATACGACCGCGTATGAGTCCTCATCTGAATGTATGAATTGCGTTCATAGTGCAAATGAGACGGAAGCTGTCATACAAGGAGAGGTTCTCAAAAGAAGAAAGGAAATTCAGACCAAATTTTACCCTCTGGGCAATACGAAGAGAAAACGCATACATCAGACGAAACCATACCGGATCAAGAACAAGCAAGCATCAGCACTCTCCAAACCTCGGAGAACCCAGAACCCAGACAGACCCAAACAATCCAACCCACACCCGATATCAAATCAGCATCAACCAATCTTCGCCCCATTCCCACCCCCAGCAACATGAAACAGCCCCAGCCCCATCCCCGCCCTCTTACCAGCACCACCCAAGCCATTCATCCCAGCCATGGGCCTCCCACCACCAGCAACATGAATCGGGCGCTGATGCGCCGTCGCAGCCCCAGCAGCAGGAGGTTTACCCTTCCTGGCTGCTCTGGGCTCGCGCACCATGATCGACAGCTGCACGGGGGTGCGGCCCCTCTCGAGAAAGATGTCGCGCTGGACTTCAAAGCCGTACTTGGCGTAGTAGGCGTTGTTGGCTAGGGAGCTCGACTCGAGGTACATAGGGCGTTTTTCCGCGTCGGCCTGTGGTTTGTGTCAGTGCCGTAGGGTCAGGGGTGGGTATATGTGGTAAGAGGTTGATTGAGAACTTACGCGCTGGATCATATCCTCCAGCAGCCGCTTCGCGTACCCGCGTCCCTGCGAGTTGGGCTTGGTGCCAAGGAAGACCAGATACCAGGCGTCGGCGTCTCGGTCTCCCAGCACCGACGCCTTGGTATCGTGCAGCAGCGGCAGGACTTCCTCGAAGTAGCGCTTCCTGCCCTCGGCTGACAAAGTGAAGTACAGCCGCCACATGCCGCTTCGCAGGAGCGTCACCCATCCGTCCAGATCCTTTCCAGGAGGGAGCCTATCTACCGCGAAGTTCAATGAGCTGCGTTAGCCTTGCTGTGGTGGTGTGGAAGAGAGATTGTGTAGAATACGGAAATGTTATCATACCAGAGCGCGACGCTGTCATAGTCTGGTCCTGTGGCGGTGACTAGTCCGCTGAGGCAGTGAGCGGCTACGGCGTACATCATAATGTCGACATGAAGCTTCCACTTGTCCTCGGCAGAGATAGACACCCCATCGGACATGTCGCCGGGGTCGACGAGGTATTGGGCATACTCATCGGCGGCGAAGGCATGTGCCAACGACAAAGCGGCCTCTCGGCACTCGCTCATGCCGAGCACACGTACGCTTTCTTCCCATTTGGGGGGGACGAGAGAGCGCTTCAGCTCAATGAGTGTGATGGCGCTGCTACTGCTAGCGGTACTGACATTACTGCTGACGGTCTCCATGCTGGGCAGCGATTTATTGCCTTGACAGTGGCAACCGACTGGCTCCTGTGACAAGACGGGACATCCGTGTAAACAAACTGAGCGAGAGACTATGTGGGCAGGGGAAGGAGGAACATACTTTAAATACTTGATAAATTCTGTATACTATCACCTGTGTGGACTTTCGAGAGTTGCGATCTCGACACGGGCATGAACCTTGATGGATGGCGCAGGCAATTGAGGGCGGTGCGGAGGTCAGAAGACATCAATAAGGTCCTTTCGCGGAACGATACTGCGGTGTATGGGTATGGTGGTGAGCAGAGGGCTGCTAGGCAGTGGGACTGTTGAGTAACTGTCGAGGAACGGCCGAAAGGGGCAGAAGTTGTCACGTAAGAAACGCAAAGCAAGGCCAGAATAAGGCTGAAGAGTCCAGGAGAATTTATTTGTATGAGGATAATATGCTAGCAAGGGGAACACCGGAGAGTGCCCTTGGAGACAGAAATGACCCCCAGGATGGGGGACTTGAAGAGCTGATGCCTGGAAGATGCTTTCTCAGTCGGATATGGTAGTTTGCGAGAGTGAGAAAGGAAGGGGAGCGAGGGACCGGACACAGGAAGTGAGCCTCGATATGTACCCGACGCTGGCCGGCCAAGAATCCGCCAGATGGGGCTTGAGTGGCCATGTCTTGGACGGAATGAAACAGGGATGGAGGGGCGCGACGGGAACCGCGAGTCGGGCAGTGGGAGGCGGAAACGGGGCCAAGGGCAATCAGTGGTTGGAAACGCAACAGGTTTAGTTCAGACCCGAACGATAGGAGTGAGGAAGAGCCGAGATGAGGAGAACCGCATGAGCACACTTGCACTGCAGCCGGGGCTTTGGGTTGTCGGACACCGTTGCCGTGGACGGAGTGCCAAGGCTCTGAGCGCCGCTCCTTTGTCTGAGCCGGCCGGACGACGGGGCTGAGATGTGTTGATTGGACAGCAGCGGCTGCGAGGAGACGGATATGGGGGATCTCCACGGGTCTATCGGCTTCGCCCGCCAGAAGTTTGGGTGGGGGGCGGCTGTTCGCCCTTCCACGAGCCAGCTTCCGCAGTCGAGCAACGAGATGCAACCAGATGCAACGTGGGGAGAGAGGGTGTGATACTTGGGGGAAGGGGGCCATTCGTGGCGCTACCTGTGCATGTGCTTGTACGTGCGGCTAACTCCAGTACGTCAGCCAAACCGCTGTTGGCCAGTTGCGTAACACGCAAGACGTTGGGGAACGGCGTTTTGAGCATCTTTGTTCGCTCTGTTGGCCGCATGGCAGCGCGATTGGAGCCATTGAGCCATTGCCACGGACGATCCATTCACGGTATGTCTTGGACACACCCCGGACCCCCTGCTCGCCGTCAGGTGATGCAGCCATTGGCGCACTTGTCGGCAATCAGCGCCCTGGTTGTCGAGGACGCACTCCCATCGAGATAAGGAATCCAGACCCTGCCTGCACAGGTGGTTGGCGGCAAGGCGCTCCGTCACCAACGACCATGCCGAGTTCGCATGTGGATGTGGGTTGGGTGTTTGTCAAAGCGCATGCTTGGATATCTTGCCTGCTGTGCTACTCAGCCCATTGGAGCTGCAACCATGTTGCCAATGTGCAATCCTCTCCTCTATTTGCATTTGCCTGCCATGTCCTCCAAGAACTTCCCGACCAATGCTTCTTCCGATGAGATGCGGGAGACTGAAAAGAGAAGAAGCGGCTCTTTACGTGACGTCCTATTCGTCGCCGCCTAGATACGGATATCCCAGGCTTGAGAGGGATGGCCAACTTCTAACCAATGATGGCCAAAGCAGCCTAACTGCATTCCGCGACCCCACCGACCCCCGCTGGATTGGGGTTGTCCAGATGTCCAGAGGTTGGGTGTCTCAGCCTTTGGGGCCGATCCTGCCACTCGTCAGAGCATGCGGCGGATCTCCTGCTCGTTTTCGTACTTCTCCAGGCCCGAATCGAGGTGCTCCCACCACTCGAAAAGCATCGAGTTGCAGATGAGCTTGAACCAGGGCGTGAACTTCAGGCTCGGGTCCTCGAACTGCTTCTTCAACTCTTCAGCCGACACATATTGTGTGGCGCGCACCTCGTTCTCGTTGGGATTCAGGTCGACGTTGGCCTTGATGAAGAGGATGTAGTCGACTAACAGCAGTCAGCGGACCGGCGTTCAAATAGCAAAAGACTCGGAAGCACTCACTCTCGTGCTCGCCCCATTTCCCGTCGCTCGGCGCCTTGTAATGAATGCGAGTCAAGAAGTGGAAGTCCTTGAGGGGCACCTGGTCCTTGTTGATGCCCAGCTCGTGGTCGAGTTTCCGCCGCGCAGCATTCTTGACGCCCAGGATGGAGTCGGGGAGGTTGGAGCCAGTCTCGGTGGACACGCTGAGAGGGTGCGAGCAGCAGGTGTTTGTCCACATGTCGGGGAAGGTAATCTTCTCAGTGGCTCGCTGCTGGAGGAGCAGCTCATTCTTGTCGTTGAACAGGAAGACAGAGAAAGCCCGGTGGAGGAGTCCCTTGTCGATGTTGGTCATGAGATGGCCTGTCCGACATGTTGATTAGCACGTCTCTTCCCCTGAATGTATTTCCTTGGCCACGGGAACACGTACAGAGTTTCTTGCTGGCAGTGCCGATGGGCAAATCATTTTCGTCGGTGACAATGCACACCTCGTCCATCAGACGGATCTGCTCCTCATCGTGACCCTCGAGCGCGTCGCCGCTGGTGTCGATGTCGGGGAAGAGGCGCAAGATGGTCTCGGCCGTGATGGGCACCGAAGTGCGGGTCTCGGTAACCGTGGTAGACATGATGCCTGGGTTTCGGTACAATCCTGTTCGCAGAATTAACTTGCTTCGTCTCGTCGGCACGAGCAGAGGTTTGTTTCTTTGCGCCTTCGGCGAGGGGGAGCGGGGGCGTTCTTTGGGCCGGGGACGGTGAACTAATCGAAATTACAGGAAACGCTCATGTTTTGCCGTCCTGGGTGCCAATTCTGGCTAGCCTTGACCCGCTCTTTTCGGCACCCTCAACCACCCTCCAGAGCTCGGGCCACCGAGTACCTGCCAAAGTCTCTTCACAGCTCAGGAACTCCAAAGCGGCATCCCAATTCACGGTTGCACACCATCATCTTAGAGCCATAATCCCGGAGTATGGTTGTGAAGACCCTAGACCGTCACTTGGGCCGACACCGTCCGACTGATCCCCCGCAGAAGGCACCATGTGGAGCACCGTGTTGTACTGTGTTCGCACAGTGACCTCTATGCCAAGACTCGTCTCTGTTGCCAGAAGCCCAGGAGGCCGCAGAGGCAGGTGCAAGGTACATCATAGCTTGCTAGTATAGATAGCCATCATCGCGTCCACGATGAAGTGTGAGGATTTATGATCCTCACGCTAGTATTCTACGTTGTTCATTTGTGTCCTACTGTTCAGATTCCCATCTGTGCATTATAGCGAAAACGACCTACAGTGACATTGTACCCTGTCAGAAGCACAGCACACTGGATTCGGTGGATTTGAAGTGGTTGCAACTGCGTGATTGTATTGCTTATGTGTTCTGGCTCTGGCTGGAAGCTAGAGCCTTCTTTATAGACTATTCTGCAGGATTTAGGCTTTGTCACTATGGTGGCTGAGGCTCACTGGCGTTCAAGCAGTGCCAGGCATCCAGTCAGCTCCGCTGATTAGATGCCTAGGGCCTCTGAACCAGGGGGCTCGCTTATTGTCACAGAATCTATACCTTGCAATAGCCTCTATATCAGCGATTGGTTTGATTGCTGGAATTCTACTGTGTGGCCCATTCTAGGCCATAATAACGGAGGAATGGAATTGCACCATTGTCCGTAGTATTTAGAGGTCACCGTTGAAAGCCCTCGGCTTCTAACGTGGAAGAAATAATTAACACACTCTTTTCTATCGTTGGGCCTTCGATTCCACTGCGTGTAACATTCATTCTCGCATGGAAGTATTTGGTAGGTCTCCTAATGTACCTGTCAGCGCTAAGGTGAAAATGGTGTGTGACTTTACAACTCGCTACAAGTAACAAACCCCTACGGAGCGGGGTAATGATCGCCTGATGTAGAAATTGAAACCTACACAGTATGCATACAGCAAGTTGAATAGTTTGTGTCGATCCCGTTACAATTGCGACCAATGTAGAAGAAAAATACATAGAAGAGGATGTAGCATTTATGATACCCTAACACACAACGTATAGGCTATCATTAACCCTAACCTCTTCGCCTTCCCGTGTCGGCCAGTACCCTCCCTCCAAATCAGATGGGGCCCCAAACAAAATCGATGTTGATGTCCTGACCGTTAAACGCTGGATCGTTGCTCGCTGCAGCCCGGATGGCGTCGAGAGTGAATGGATCGGTGAGATAAAGTGAATGCCGTCGATCGAGGGAGCCTTGACGGGTGGGTGAGCCTGGTAGTCGCAGGATTGGCTTTGTCCTCCAATGTACATGCCGAGAACTCTGCCTTGGTGGTTGAATACTAGGTTACCCGAGTCACCACGCCACCCGAAGGCAATCGGAGCACCTAGCCACCAGGCCATAGCGTAGAATTTTCCGGAGGGGAAACAACGAGCAAGACTTTACCCTCGACGATCTCATGGCCGCCACCATCGAATTCGTAGCACATCCGGACACTCGAGTCAATGGTATTCAACTCGCCCTTGGTGCTTCCTGTCGTTCGCCCACACTTATATACGGTGCGGTTATTCGCACACTTCACCTCACCCGGCGTAACAATACCTCCCCGCTGTGTACCTAGACAGCAAGAGGGGGAATTGCCAGCCACCTCGTCGTGAAGGAAGTGCTTGTCATAAGCAGACTCGTTGATGCGAGTTAAGGATGAGAACCGCCCCGCCACCAGCTTCGCCAGACCCCAATCCAATATCCAGCCGCCTAATGAGCCAATGCCGGATGTATAATAGACGGTGCCAAGGTGGTTCTGAAAGTGGGCCAGCCTCTCGCTCCTTTCCCGATTTTGGCGTAGAGAGTACTCCTTCAGAAAGAGCTGGTTTCTTCCTTCGTCGCTAATCTGGACAGCTTCTTGCTTGATTCGTAGCAGAGCGAGGGAGGTGCAATTCTCGTCACGCTTAATCGTATTCAGAATGGCAGTTTCCTAAACGCGCATATTCAATACAGGTGGACAGTTGACGGCAATACGTTCATTACTCGGTGGCAATATGCCAGCTCGACCACTTTTTCTGGGTTAGCGAGTGTAGCCTTGGGGGATTGGACAGGGGAGGGAGAACATACGGCTTAATACGTGGTGACAAGTCAAGGCCATATAGTCGAACTCTTCCACCGTGTGGATCGCAAGGTATCTACCCAATGTGCCGGCTGAGTTGGAATCCTGGAGACCAAGGCTGGCACCAAGCGCAGGCACATTGCGAAACGCATCCTCAAAGCAGTGGCCCAGCCACGGCAACTTGCCGTCGGTTCCTATGGTCGGTTGGTCGAGATCGTTGAAAGTGTTGCCATAATTCGAAACAACAGCGGCTTCGACCATCTCGATGGCAACATCATGGAGCTGGGGGAAGACATAGATCCATTCCGCAGCTAAGCGAAGCATCTGAGCCACGCCGTCCGAGTCAAGCGTGTTGGGCCGGACCGCTACCAGGATTGTCGCTGGACATTGGCTCGGTGCCTGCCCGGATACCCAAGGCGCACAACTGTGACATGGGACCAGTCGACTGTGGTGCACTCTTTGATGAGCCGGCTTCGGATATGCGTGTCAAAAATGTCAACGATGGGATGGTCGCCAATTGCCGTCGCGATCCTGTTTGGCTGAAACGGGAGCATCGGGTTTGTAGCCTGCGAAACACCAAGGCTAATTCGGGCGAGAAAGTGGCCGCCGCCAACTTCGAGCTGTGTTGCAGGCATGGTTGTTGCAGATATGGTTGTTGCGGCTTGGGTCTGCGGAAAATATGCTGAAGGTAGCCGCGGAACTGATGATTTTTTGGTAGGCTGCGTCACATGACTGCGAAGGCGGAGGCAGCTCTAGCATTCACATCGAAATGACGGCGTGCATCAGGCAAAGACAAAACACTGAATGTCCATCCCACCGGCATATGAAATGGCGCAAGTATTCTATGTGCCTGGTCCTTGACTTCCGACCGGGGCTCAGAATTTGACCCATTGATTTGTTCCTCCTTGTCGCAGCTGGGAACTGGACCGACCGAACACATCGGTAGTGGCTTCAGAATTGAAGCATCGCGACCTCATTATCGGCTCAGCCTCGTTGACCGAGCTCTGCAGGTTGATGATGGGGGGCCGCAAGCCCGCAAGAGCACTGCCATTGCGGCTACCCGGTTCGAGTATGAAGGCACGTGGAAGGCTCCTACCACAGGAAACGGTCCAGCTCCTTCCTTGAATATGTCAGCCACACATCTTTCTCCAGGGCACCAAGGTGCAGCTGCATTGAGAGAGGCCTTGATTACATCACAGCAGGGCTTATTGTCGTTGTTCAAGGGGTCTTTCAGCAATATTTCCAGGGCTGGTGCTGGATCAACGATGGGTGACAGAACAGAGCCTCGACGGCAACACATGGATTACAAGGGTCGAAATCTGTAAACCAATTCCCTGATAGAACTAGTGTGGGATTTTGTCGCTTGAACAGGCAGTTACGCAGCACGGGTCAGGTGGGGGCCCTGAAAGAACGACCCTGCCCCCCTGGATTCGGGAGGCAGGGGCGGCAACTGCCGGCTGGCACCACCCTCACCCAAGCACAGCACACGGGACGAAGGCTCCGGCCAAAGAAAGGCGCCCTACAGAGTAAATCAGGATGAAAGATATCTTCCTGTCACGATAGGCCATGATTTTTTTTTTATCGTGTAGGCCATATCGCATTCTGAAAAGGCCGATACTGTAATTGACGTTGGCTGTGGGGGGATTTCCCCATGCACACAGCCACGACAGCGTAGGTCCCAACCTCGGTAACATTTCATGTTAACATTACTGGATTAGTCAGTCGACTTCGCAGCTAGTAGTCTGCCAAGCCATGATATCGATATGTATCCCACGCAAAACCCCATCCATATATTCGACATTCACTCCTCCTGTTTCGTATTTGTTTACTTCAGCCGGAGGCGTTTCTGCTCTCGGCCTCCTTGACAATAAGATTCCAGTCAGACATGTAGATAAATACATATTCAACAATCGCAACGCTTGCACCCCGTCAGCAAATGAAGTGCCACTGTTCGAAAGGGGGAGAGGGGAGAGGGACAAACTCACAGGCACAGCCCAATAGTCACACCAAACCACAAGCCCTTTAGCTCCCACCCAAGGCCAAAGGCAAAGCCGAATGAGATGGGCACTGCTACGATGTAGTAAATAGCTAGGTTAGCATACCCGCCAAATTCCTGCCGGCCAATACCGCGCAGCAAGCCGTGCGAGACAGCCGCCATGCCGTCAAATAGCTGCATGACGGCCACGATAGGCAGCACCGAAGCAACCAGCTCGATGACGTCCGGATCGGGCGTGAACAGCCGCGGGATTTGATATCGGAACACAAAGAGCAGAGTCACGTTGAAGAGCCCGATGAGAACACCCCCGACGACAGTCTAAACCCTAGTTAGTTGACCGTAGGAAGGGAAGCGACGAGTTCCGAACTTACCACTTTCGCGGATATCTTCGCTGCGTCGACGAGTTTCGCCCCGATGAGGTTTGCGACTCGCGTCGAGCCGGCGATCGACATTGGGAACGGCAGCTGGAAGGTCGTGGCCGTCACCGTCATCAGGATAGACTGAGCCGCCAAGGTTGTCCTGTGTTCAATATCAGCCAACAAGTTCCAACTTCGTCAACACCTCAAACCCCAAAAAACACCTCCCACCCTTCAACAGCCAAAGAAAAACAGCACTCACACTCCCAGCCTCCCACAAGCCAACGTCAAGATCTCAAAAGCAAACCACTCCGCCACAACCATCACCATCCCCGGCAGCGCCAACCTAATCATCGGCCCCCAATTCTTGAACGCCGCCCTCCGAAAGCCGCCCCAAGCCTCCTTCCCCTCCACCTTCCACACATACAACAGTAACAACGCCGGCAGCATATTCTGCGTAATGACCACCGCCAGCGGCGCCCCCTTGAAGCCCCAGCCCAGATGCCACACGAAAAACCAGCTCAAAAAGATATTCGTCGGCGCCGCCACAAACAGCACGTACGTCGTGGCATGAAACAGCCCCTGCGCCTGCACGAAGCGCTTCCCTGCCTCGAACATCATGTACGCGGGGGTGCCGAAGATCATGATCTTCAGGTATGTGGCCGCTAGCGCGGCGCTGTCGGCTGGGATTCCCACCGACACCAGGATGCGCTCCGAGTTGAGCCACACCGCGCCGATGGGCGCCAGCAGGAGCAGCAGGAAGTAAACTAGCCGCTGCATCTGCAGCCCGACCAGCTGCTTGTGGCCGGAGCCATACGCCTGCGCACACAGGGTGTCCAGACTGGTGGCTAAGCCCTGAATAGGGGCGTTGCACGTTATGGTGGCGGTCATGGAGGCGAGGGAGACGGCGCCGAGCTCGAGGGTGCCGAGGCGGCCGACGGCGAAGATGGATGTCACCTGCAGGGAGTACTGCAGCACGAAGGTGATGATCAGGGAGCGCGAGTAGCCCGCGATGGTCTTGGCCTCGCGCTGCCAGGTGGTTTTGATCTGGCCCGCGGCGACGGCGGCTTCCCACTGCTCGTTGAGGTGCTCGCCATGATGGGCACCATGGTGGTGGTGCTGCTGCTCCTCGCCAAGGAGGGAAGTTGTCTCGGTCGGGCCGGCGACAGCGGCCTCCTCGTCGGATTCGCGGCGCGGCAGCTTGGTGCTGAAGACGCTCTTGTAGAGTGTTGCGACGGGGCCCTGGCTCTGCTGGGAGGAGTGGTGCTTGGGCGGGAGGATGTGGTTGTCGCGGAGCAGGGAGCGCTCGGCCTCGCGACTGCGTTCCCTCTCGGAGCGGCTCAGCACAGGGGTTTCTTCCAGGCCGGCGGGGCCGAGGCTCAGGGCTGGCCGGACCGCGCCGAAGGCGATGCCGCTTGGCCGGCGGTAGAGGGTTGGACCGGGGGTGTCGTCGCTGGTCTCGGAGTCCGAGGAAGCGACGTCGAGGGCGGTTGTGGCGGCGTCGTCGTCCGGGCACTCTTCGAGGTCACGGGCGAGGACTTCTTGTGCCAGCGGCGACGAGGGACAGAACGAGGCGCCGAATGCGTGGGCGAGATCCGCCGGAGCCGACTGCTGCTTGTTTGGGATTGGCCTGCCCCCGTTCCCGGGAGATGTCATTGCGGGGCCGGGTCCTTCCCGAGCTTCGCTTGAGCTTCTTTGAAGCTTAAGTTTTGCGTGCGATGGGGGCTCGGCGCTCGCACACACGTGGCCGGCAGGTCCAGTGGCGTTAGTATGCGGGATGGGAAGCTAGGAAAAAAGTATAAGTTTCCTATCATTGGCGAACTAGGGAGGACTAGGCGAAGGAAAAGGGCTGTGTGTACTTGCCTTTTTCTCTGGCCAATGCGACGAAGCGCCCCTTTTCTGTGGTGGAGAAACGGGACGAAAGGCAGCTTAAATTCTCAATTGGCAAATGAGGCCCCACGACTTCTTTATCATAAACCGCCGCCGCGCCCTTTGGCGGGTGGGGTTTCTGCTGCACAAGTTGGTCATTTTTTTATGCCAACCTGCTCCCCGCCGGCGGTAAGCCCAGGCCCGCGTTCCGTCCCTGGTAGTTGTTACCCGATCCGAAGCGGTGCCGATATAGGAGGCCAGGATCGGGTGGTCCGGATGCCAAGTGGGTTAGGGTTGGAAGCAAGGTTATCCACACGCCTTCCATCTGGTCTCTTGCAGATCAGGTCAGTTCCTAACATAAGGCGATAATCATTTCTACCATGAAGCGCCATCACGGTCGCTCAGTTCCTCAAGAGTGAAGAGTACGAAGGCTTGGGCCGAACGAAAGGATCCCCTTAGCCAGTGCGAAAAATGCCTTCTTCCTGTTAAGACGGCTGGCCCATGGAATATTTATGGCAGGCTATCTCCTATTCCAAAAAGGCCTACTTGCATTCTTAAAGGGCCTTCCTGCATTTTGAAAATGCCTAGCTGCATTGTTACAGGGCCTTTTACAATACCGCCAAAGCCTGTATGTGGTAAACCCAGGCCTTACTGTTCCAGTACAAGACTGTGTGAGGATTTCGACAATGTGTTTTCGCACGGAGAAGAGAGAAAGGACATGTTCAGCACGAGTCTTAGCCCGTTTGCCATTAACACTACGGAATAGCGAGCTAGTCCAACACTATCCAGACCACCAAATATCCATCCTTCATCGCAACAATCCAAGCACAGCTCTGATCCGGCTGGGATAAGAAAAAGGAATAGTACTACTGGGTATGCCTTCCCAGGTCAATCCCATAACTAAAGATATGCCAGCATGGCAAGCAAACCACAAGGGCAGCTATGGAGAAATGGAATATTTTCCCTGACTAGGGAAGTAAAAAGTCAGCATCCTGCCCGCCATGTGTAACTCCGTCGCTCAAAGACCAAACACCGATCCCCTTTTCCATCATTGAAATAAACATTCCCCAACAGCATGGCTGTCAAGCTCTCAACCCGTGACCCTCCGTACCCAGAGTGTGGTTGGCTCCCAGTTGTCATCCCGATCTAAGCGCTTGTATGCGCGGTGCAGTTTCAACCCGAGCTCATACTCCTCACGCTGCACCTCGGCCAGCTCCTGCTTCAGACCCTCAACTTTGCGCTTCTCGCCCTCGCGTTTGCGAATAACATCCATGCTATTCAACACGTTATCCGTGGGCATGAGCTCCGTCATTTGTGTGATGGAGCGGTTGATGTTGATGCGGCGATTGGCGAGCGCCTGAAGCTGAGCGTTGAGCAAGCCGACGCGGTCCCTAGCCTCGCCTGCTGATGTCTCCGGCGGCACAGGTGGGAGCATCTTGTTGATGCTTGAGCTTGAAGAGGTTGGGCGCTCGGCAGTCGTTCGAGCCCGGGTAACCGCCGGATTCGCATAAGCACCAGTCGCAGCCGCCTTGCGGTCGCGCGAAGCCTGCGACTCGTTTCCATAACGGTATGGAGACGAGGCGAACTCATCCTTGAGGGATATTACGATGGGACTCGCGTGAGTCGAGCGTACTCCATCATCATAGCCTGCGTCAAGCTTTGGCCGCCTCCTATCCATGACGGACTCCTGCTTCGCCTTGGGGCTTTCCTTGAATCCCGAGGGCATGTTCGGCATGGGGGGATGGTTATGCGCAAAGTCGTCAAGGGATTCACGAGGGGTGCCGTCAGCACTCGTCGCGTATGTCGTCACACTGAATCGCGATGCGGGCTGGACCCAGGGATCGTTGGGCGGGAGAGTGCTCGCGTGAGGATTGTGTATGGGTGGCGGCGGTGGCATTTCCGACTGGTGAGAGTAAACCGACGATACAGATTCCTGCGGTTGATGGCCCGCATTGGCAGCCGGCTTCCTCCTGATTGAAGGCGATTTTCCTTGCGGGCTGGCACCAATGGACGGTGAGTTGGATGAGTTGGCACTGATGCTTGTGAGAACATCGCGGGTGAGTTCTTGGGCCGCTCGCTCCGGAGCGCTGGGCGTATTTGGGGTGACCGGCGAGCTGGGGAACTGCTGTCCACCCTGTGGATTTTGCCTGGGCTCAATAGGTGAAAGCTGGGATGATGGGACAACCTTCCTGACGGTGTCTCGTGGCGCAGCTTCAGCACTTGTTTCAACCCCAGGACTAACAGGGGGTGTTTGTCCTCGTCGCAAGAAAGCCCCCACAAAACTCGGCTTGGGAGCGGAAGCCGAGGTTGGCGATACAACTCTGCGGCTGCTTCTATCGGGAACCTTCAAGGGTGCCACCTCAGGATCATCCTTTACGGGATCGACGATAGCCGTCCGGCCACTGGCACCGCGCCACCCGGGGCGCGTCGCTGCAAAGGCCCCCGCAGCTGGGTCCTCTTCCGCGTCTTTGGGTCCGCCCATCTTTGCCATCCTCCGGACTCGGTCGCCAAATGACACAGGGGCGACCACAGTCTTTTGGGGCGGAGACGATGTCTGCCCCGTGACCCCCAGTCCATGAACAAACTCGGCAGGCTTCACCTGAGACGGGCGGCCATGGGGCCTCGTGGTCCGCTCACCAGTTAGTGGGTCCCATCGTGGGCCATCTGGGCCATCTTGCGCGGGGTCCTGAGAGTTCTGGGGCTGCTGATTCAGGCCCAAACGCTCCTTGGATTGGGCCTCGCGGAGCGCAGCGTCCGACTGCTTGCGGCGAGCGCGGCGCATCATCGGGATGTTTGAGCCAGCCCGGTTCTGGTTCTGAGAAGAAGGTCTATTCTGATTTTGGGAGGGCGGCCTGTTCTGAATTTGGGAGGGTGGCCTATTCTCCTGGGGCGTTGCGCGACCCGGCCTCATATTTCGAGACGGATTTCCGTCGAACCTGTTTGCGTAGCGGTCGTCCTCAATTGGAGAGACGCTCCGGGCAAAGCGTCCGTGTGCGGGGGCATGGTCTAGCTCGGGAGAGCTCGGCGGCGAGATCTCTCCCAAGCCATGCCTCTGACCGTACTGGGACGCCAGTTTTGCGGGTTGCGTGGGCGACGGTGGAAATTGCTGCGAATAAACCGAGGACGGTGGCCGAAAATTAGACGATCGCAGCGCAATGCGGTTTGGATTCCGTGGTGGTGGTTCCTGAACTGGCGGTATGGTTTCGCTGTGAGAGCGGGCGAAAGGCGTCAGTCAATCGTGTCCTCTGCCAGAAAGGGAGGACGCAAGGCCGAGAAGAAAAATGTGTCGCGACAGAAATGTTTTTGGAAACAAGAAAAGAAGGGATGGGAGATGCAGGAGTGTGGAATGGGTATGACGAGGCCCGTTTCCCTTTGATGCAGGAACACCAGAGGGGCAAGTGAGCAGGCAGGTGTGGCAGGGCTGTAAGTCGCGACAAGGTCGGCTGCCCAAAATGGTACCCTACCGCGGGGCAAGGCTCCGAGCGACGTGTACAACAGGTTGCACTGGAATTTAAGCTTGTAAGACCAATGACTTACTATTGCGACTCTCTGATGAACTCGCGCGGTGGTCGCGGTGGCGGCGGGCCACCCTTGATCGAGTAGCTGTATCCTCGCGCTGGCGGTTTGTTGCTGGCAGCTTGGAAGGCCGATATCCTCTCGTCGAGACGGTTTCCCACGGCCCTCGCCCGCTGCGAGACAGGGTGCTTCGGCTTGCTGTCCCACATCGTGGATGACTGCGCTAGCTTTGGCTGCGAGGTTCTACCTGTCAGAAAATAATCACCAACACCTCGCTGTGACGTTCTCTGGCTCCTCTAATATCCGCGAGCGCTCCTCTTTCGGCTTCCACGTCGTTGGGATTCCGGGATGCAAGCGGGCTTGCGGCGGGCAAGTGGGGGCCTCTCGTCAGATCGTCGACAGCGGTGGTTTGACCAGACCCCAGGCTGCATGCACCCACTGAATAGGGAACTAGGGTTGGCCGTGCGTTCAATTGACGACTACTCGGGAACGGCGAACGATAAATCCCATTCCGGTGTTGCAAAAGACGTCGGGAAGCGAGGGCCTGTCTTATACAATAACTCCTTTATGAGGCGGGCAAACCGGTTTTGTTTGTTGACTGTAATCAGCGGATGGCAATATGCGAGGCCGGTCCTATTGGTCGCGGCCGCTTCGAGGAGCCCGTCTACAGGCAGATCGAATGGAGGTGGTGACTTCAACCATCGGCAGAAGGCCCGTGTGCCTGGTGTGGTTGCGTGGGTGGTCGCCAGCAGTTCACAGCCAACCCTCGCTCTCAGCGAGACAGACACACAGCTTGGTCGTGGCGACTGGCCCCCAGCGCACTGGAGGGGCTGTGTAGTCGCTAACGCGTCGCCGTCAACAGCTGTCAGTTGCTGGTTCGTTGGTGGTTGTCTCTCCCTGGACGCGATGAGTGAAGCCAGACTAGGCCTTCCTGGACTTGGCCAAATGAAAGAAGGAGAAGCACATCCACTCGCAACAGGGCGGGTGGCTTTCCAGAGCCACGCTATCTATACAGTAGGCGCACATCATAAATAATCAATCGAGGACACTCGCTAGTTGATCATCAACATCATTGCTCTTCAGCCGCTTATGCGATGTGCGGCGATGGAGGACTCTCCCGCGTCTCAGTGCGATCAACCGGGTTCAAGAGCACGGGCCAACAGCTCTTATCGATAGTATTTCCAGCTGCCTCACGCCTTCCATCAGTTCGTTACAGGGCAGGATGCACTGCAGATGAAAAACGCACTCGAAGATCTGACGGACGCCTTCGGCAGTTGCAGAAACTTGGTGTTTAACGGTCATCCCCGAGCGCAGAACCGTATAGCTTGGTCAGGTCAGCCATTTGGTGCACTCTCGGAACTCAGATCCCTCTGTGGCTCAGATGGCGGTTATGAATGCTGTGGTGAAAAGGGGGTGCGGACTGCAGATGAAGGGCCAACGTCCGTGTTTCACTCAACAGCCCCACCAACCCACCCCCGCCGGTTGGCGCTGCTGAGCCCAGGCTGTTCGGTCCCTGCATTCGCCTGCTCTCAGGGGGCACGGGAGCGCAGAATCATTTGGCCCAGCGACGTGCTCGACTGCAAATCATCAACCCATCGCGGAAGCAGCTCGCCGTCGGCTCCGTCCCAGGTCCTGCTGTGGCACCCAACGGAGCGCCCGTGATCTTCCGTCAACCTCATTCCAGACGAACAGGCAAGCATCAGACGAGCTCTCGGACGCGCGGGGCGTCCGACCTCCGCACATCATGGACAATCACGGGCCATTCGAGCTCGTGGAAGGACGGCACACACTTCCACGAATTCTACCGGCGCAGATCCCGTCTGAAGAAGTCTTTGGCGCCTTGGCCAACCACGATGGCTTCTCCTCGTCCCGACCGCCTGGACCTGGTCCGGCCTGCCGTGCGGGGCCGTCTGATGGTAATGGGTCTCAGAATGCGCTGCCTTGGCTATGGGCCAGGCGCAACGCGAGCAATGATGAGGTCGCCGGTCTTGGACCCCAAGACATCCGGCAACATCGCAAGAGGAAACACTCCACCTGACATCGCCAGGACCAGGGCTCGACTGCAGTCTGCAACCCAGTCCCCTTGACACTCAGCTTGAGCCTCATCACCAACGCGATCACCGCCCCGACCATAGATCCCGTCGAATCTCTGTGGGGGTCCAGTGCCCGCGGAGGATTGGAGGAAAAAAGGAGATTTGTGTGACAGGCATAAAATCGCTCCACAATCACTGCACTTGAAACCCGTTTCGGGCTTTCGGGGCTTGGGCATTTTAACCAGGATACACCTTGTAGGTTCTCTCGACGGGATACCTATTGCGCGTGCTATAACAAACGTACAATCGCGGTTGGCGCAATGCATATTCAAATCTAGAACACTGGCATAATGCCTTGTACGTGAGGCGAGCTACTGAGATCCACTCCTATAAAGCGACTTGCTTTTTATGAATGCTGATAGTTCCAGATTGTTTCCGATCAGCTGAGACGCGAGGCGGAGGTCATTAGCAAAGGCATTCAAACCAAACAGGCGTGGCTGGGATTGCCAACTTAGGATAGGTATTAACGTGATGCTATGGACGGAAGACAGTGGGATAATACTGTCAAGACACCACGGACAACAAACATCCTAGCACCGAAGGCCACGGTCTACCTGTACCGAGATTATCACGATTAAAGTGCCTCTTCTAGCAGTCGATAGGAAACCGGAATTCATCCTAGATGATGCTGAGCCTCAAATATAACGGATCACTAGCAAAGAAGACCAGATTCAAAATCTAACATCCCACAACTCCAGCACATGAAAGAGGGTGTCTCCTTTCAATTCAGCGGGGTCATTTCCGCACAACCCATATTTGATATCAGTGCCTTTTTTTATTGTAACAGGCCGACAGCGTACCCGGTATATTTGAATAGACCTCTCATAAACTGAACACAGCCGGCTAGATTGAAAAACAATAGCCAGCCCCAACATGAGAGGATGTTCGTTCTATTGAGGTGGAACCTGGCTAGCAGTAGCCAGTTCACCATCTACCTGCCAAACCTGACCCGAGTTCTAAGGTAGTCGCTAAAAGCGTGGGTTAACGGAGACACCGACGTCAGCACCGACAATATCATCTAAATCACCTCTCCCAAGTGCCATCTTCTTCAGCATGTACATGAATACCATTGTTCCTGAAGAGCCAACCATCACCTGAACACAATCTGATCGACCCCAACTAATCAAACACCACCAGTGGATACACCTATGCTCTCAACCGCAGGGTTATATTGGTCTGGTAGTCTAGGAAGCGACGCCGGCATCGAAATGTGCATCGAGACTGATGGAGCCCGTGGAAAGCTTGTCCAGGAGCTCTTCACAAACTGCTCCGGTGGCATAGACGCTTACAGCCTTCATGACAGCCCTGTTGACATTTTCGGCTATGCCTGAATAAGGAAGACGCTTGACAATAGCCCTCGGTCAAATCCCATCGTATGGGGAAACCCACGGTGAAAGAGATTATAAATAAGGCGATAGAGATGGATGAGGGAGAGGCCTAGATAACCGCACGGTTTGAGAGGATAAGTGAATTCGGTTGGTGTTGATTAAATTGCTTTGAGGTGATAATTTCTTTCCTACACAGCTGCACTTTTCCTTCTTTTCATCCTTCTCACCACACTCGTTTCTGTTGAGCAGAACTGAATTCGGCAACCTAGTAGCTTTTTTCCCACCAGAGTGTCGGTATGACAAGTAAACCACTAAACCCTGAAAATTCACAACAACGTCCGTTATGACATTGAAAATAAAAGGCTTTTCATAACTGATCGTCGCATTCAAAAGACACCCAATAATCTGGAACGCCCTGGACTTACAAGCAGATGCACAACGGTGAAAATTAGATGCAACTTGGCTTGGAACCTTCAACTTGAGGATGCCGATATACCTATTTCTACGCAAAACTACGCTCGAAACTCTTGAGCATCTTTTTCTAGCACAGCGAGGCATAGCAAATGAACGCGTGAGAGACCTCTTCCGAATGCAACAAGGCCTGTCGTAGTAGTAGGAAGTTCGACAACGACGGGGCGGTAAAAATACATAGCCATTTTTTTGAATTGTTCCGATGTTAACACCGACAATAATCCGAATGACCTCCAAGTACCACCCTCCCCAATATATACATGAATGTCACGAACTCTAGAATGCCAAACCCTAAACTCCACCCTATTAGTACATCCCATCTAGAGACCTTCCCATAACGCCCAGGTGCCCTGCCCGTCCTATACACCATAACCCCATCCCATCCCAACCTTCCCAACCTTCCATGCAACCCCCCTCTTTACCCTCTCATCTCCTCTACCTCTTCTCCCTCTCCCCAGCCACCCCTTCAACAACAACACTAGTCATAACCTCCAACTGAATCACCCCCGCATTCTCGCTCTCATACCCTCCATTGAACCCCCTCAACGACTCCTGACTCGCTGTCTTCTTCTGCCTCCCCCACTTCCCTCCATTCCTACTCTTACTCCTCCCAACCCCCTTCACCCCCTCCCTCCCCTCCCCCGTCCCCGTCCCCAGCCTCGTCTCCACCCTCGCCCCCCCGCCACTAAGCCTAACCCCCTCCCCGCCCTCCACCCACACAATATTCCCATACCTCCTCTCCCTCGGCGTGCGCATGAAAATGAACGTGTCCAGCCCCGTGTCCTCGGAGTCCACTTCCCCCAGCAGCAACTGCTGTCTAGTGACGCCCCAGAGGAGAACGTCCAGCCAGCCGTTGCTGGTGATGAGTGCGCCGGCGGCGCAGAAGAATGATATCGAGACGGGGACGCCGGCCATGGAGACGATGCGGGCGAGGGCGACGGGGGCGGTGCAGAGGACGTAGATTACGGGGTAGAGGAGGAAGGCTTTGTGGTGGTGAGCGTGGGCGTGGGAGGGGGTGGTTTGTGGGGAGGGGGAGGGGGAAGGGTGCGGGAAGGTAGTGTGTGGGGAGGTGTGCGGGGAGAAGGTGCCTGGGGAGGGAGGGAGGGAGGAGGAGGTGGTTGTGGTGGTAGTTGGAAGGGAGGAGGAGTGTTTCCGGAGGGAGAGTAAGATGAGGGTGTAGAGGACGGAGGTGATGACGAGGGAGAGGAAGATGAAGAGGTAGTGGAAGACGAGGCGGTAGGTTTCGTAGGCGATGTTTACCCAGCACTGCGGGGGGGTTAGTTTAAGCTGGGAGAGGGGAGAGGGTGGGAAGCTCACCCATGCGACGGCGCGGACGTAGAACCCGCCGTGTTCTCTGCCGTTTGATGTGATTACAAGACCAATGACTACGAGGAAGTAGTCAAAGACCCAGAGGCCGACCATGGTGGCGTAGACGGCCCATTGCGGGGGCTTGTAGTTCCAGACTACTGCTAGATATGTGTGTACGGCGATGGCGGTGATGAAGCAGCTCGAGGCCAGGTCCCCCGTTGAGATCAACCATCCTTGGGCGAAGCAGACAGGTGACCTAACATCAATGATGTTACGCCCTGCCCAATGGGCGTTGATGAAGAAAGCTGCTGCTTGGTGGATATCGGCGAGCAGCAGGTTGAATATCAGGACCAAGAACTGGTTAAGCTGCGGTTTCTGTTGTGGTTTTGCCGGCTCTCGGATGCGAAACTCGTCACCCACAAAGGGGACATCGCGGCTGCTATTGTTCGGGTATGTAGACGTCTTTCTCCTTTCGATGTGCCACCTCACAAGTTTGAAGGTGAGGTAGAGCAGGGCGGTAGTGGATGACACAAGGGAGAGAGTGGCTAGTGCGGCGACGGCGGCCAGACCATGCCGATGGGAGGGCTCGAGGGGACTGAGGCTGTCGCTGGCCGTGTCCAAGAGGCTGTTTTCGCCGTTGTTTGCCATTGTTCCGTGGGCCCTCGTCTGGAGAGGACCTAAGGCTTTTAGGAAACCATCAAGGAATCTGTTGAGTCCGGTTTGGAGGGAGGACAGTTATGATGTCCTCTGTTGGCTCGCCAAGACAGGCTGGTTGGGTGGTCGAGGCTGAGTCGCAAGCGGTCAGGAATGGGCCATAGTACGGCCATCGAGTAGGTTGTGACGAAGGACGATAGCTGGAAGCTAAGAATACTGGTTTTGGAGCGGGTATGCCCTAGGCCCCTCGGTCTACCAGCTCGTCCGAGGTTGGAGCTGTTGGATCTGAGGGATCTGCGCGAGCAATCGCTGCAAGGAACTTGATATGGGATGGGATAGTGGACAAACGGCGAAACTTGGCGGACCAGGCATCACTGGCCTCTCCAGTCAAACTTATGTCAACAGCGTGGGACTGCTTAATTGCCACATGGCGGGTTGTTGTGCCTCACAGTGACATGGATCGTGTGTACGGCGATATTTCAAGGGGCATCTGAATCCAAGCGGTTCGGCAGACACTCCTGCAACCAAGCACTCGAATCCTAACGGAGATATAATACAAGTGATGAATGAGCATGCGACAATATCATCGGGAGGCCTTGCCTCTGCCGTCATCCATGCGGAACAGCTGTTCCATATACTGTCTGCCCTGTGCAACTGTGCCACAGAGCTGACCACCCGGTGCGGAATGATATGAGCAAACAAGCAAATCGGAGATGAGAACGGCAGCAACGGTGACACAGCGAGAATGGTGCCCGTGCGTAACCAGAAGTAAAAGCTTTAACCGAACACAGAAGGAGAGAAGATACTCGTAGAGTAGATGCAGGAGGCTATGTGGAATGCGGTTTGATCTGGCATACAGCCATGGCCGTAATAACACCGACAACACAAATTGCGTGTTGGTGCGAATCTCATCTGATGAAACGCAACGTGCTTGTCAGCCAGGGATCAACGTGGCGTAAGCGGCGCGATCATCGAAGCATTCCAGAACGGCAAAGCAGGCCCAATCTAGCAGGTCGGCGCGAGGATGGGGGCTAGCAAGACGCATCATGATCTGTGGGTCGCCGGTGTTCGTCGGCGGTTGGACAGTGAAGCAGTGCATCCGCCGAACCGACAGCCTAGCCGCACGTTGCACCAGTGCAGATAAAGGAGGCAGAAATCCCAACGGCAAAGTTCCTGGCTTGGGGTGGAGTGCCTGGAGCTGCAGGTCGAGCAGGTTTGTTTCGGAGAGTTGTCTCGACATTCCGCGGCGGCATCTCCGAACCTACAAGGTGCAGGACGAAACCAGCCATAATGCGTGGGAGCAAGTGCGGGTCGACGATTGAGCTGGGGAGCGATTTGTCATCATGTGATCATGCACGTGTCAGGGAGCGAAATAGCTCCTCCATTCGAGCCTTCGATGATTGGCAAAATATGGTGCAATCCGCGCTAGGCCCAAAGCGGATGGGTTGGGAAAAGCATGCCTTGGGACGTCGACGACATGAACGTCACCTCCTCCCTCCTCCTTCTTTTCACTGTATACAGGAGCTCACTGATATGCCTGTTGATACTGTTACTTCTATGTTTCAATTTGTGTGCTTTTCTTTACTCTGTGGAGAAATAACGCCCGCCAAGGATCCATACACCCCCCCCAAAGCCGGCCAGATGCGTCTCCTTCAGACTAGGAGGCTGCCCAACAGCGACCGCTGACGAATCCACACACCAAAGGAAATAAAACAAACTGCGCCATACATTACACGTCGTCAATCATCAGGGTAGGAATTGTCACACTTCCCACACTGTCCGAAGCTCTCTGGCTTCACCCCGGCGGCCCTCTGCCATGCAGAGCGACGACGTCGTCGCCTGCCTTTCCGTTACCCCTTTCCCTTACAACAGCTTGCCATACGCGGAGTAGTTCCCGCAGTTCTTCACATGGCTTTTTTCCCCCGTCTCGGGGTTGAAGATATGGCACCCTCCCTTGGCAACATTCGGCGGCGTGTACAGATGGAGGGAGACAGCGAAGTCGCTGCCCCGGTTCCATACGCGGTGGAGCCCGAGCTCGTCAGCCATATAGGCCACCTCGTTCTCCTTATACACATTCTCGGATATCACCCGCATGGGTTGTCCCTCCTCCTCCTCGCCTTGAGGGAAAGCATACCGCGTCTCGGTCAGGTTTCCTCGCAGGATCTTCATCAGACAATGGGCATTCCCGTGGTCGTGGATCGGACTGCCCTTCCCAGGGGACCAGACTAGTACAAGCTATCTCTCAGGTCAGGGGCATGGTCTTGCACGGCGTGCTGTCTGTTTGGGGACCTACCAGGTTGCTTTTCCCATTCCCTTCGTCTACCAGATTCCTTGTGTACCCTCGGCTCTCGTCGCCAAGGGCGAACCTAGACCACTCCGTCTCCTGGCTGTTGTATTTTTGCATAAGCTCGGTTAGATGCTCGACATTGACGTCGTCGGAGGTGAGCCCCGATGAGGGCCCGAGTGCGTCCTTGAGCGCCAGGACGAGGTTATCGAATCGGTTGGAATCGACATGCACCCGCTTGCAGCCCTTGCAGGCGATCGTCGACGACACACTCGCCGTCAGGGTTCGAGTGATACCGACAGCCATGACGATGTCGACTTGAGGGGAAGCTTGGATGGGGGCAAGTTGAGGATGCAGATCGCCGACTGGTCTGAGGTTGTTTTGTGGTTGGATAGGGACAACGATAAGGGGCAGCCAGAAGTCGAGCTTTATAGGGCGATTGTATGCTGGACGACACACGGCTTTTAGGGATTGATGGCAGACGGCTATGTTGCGATACACTGGAGGGTATCACGATGAGAGCAGCAAATGGCGGTGTCGGGTCATGTCGGACCCCGCTGGCAGACTCACTCGGATCGGAGCCACCAGGGTGCGGACGTACGCTACCGTTTGTTGGATGACATGACCGACCTCGGTGGGTCACATGGACCGGACAGGGGCTTCGTGTGACCATGATTGCCGCCAGCGGACTGGGATGTTCTCAACAAAAAAGGATCGACAAAGTCCGGATATTTCTGTTATCGATCGACAAAACCCCGAGAACGAATGTTTCAATTACTTTAGGTAGCAAGTCGAACACGGAAGTCGTGGGAAGGCTGCTGTGGGAATAATGGCAACTGACAGCTTGTCGTGGGAGGTGGCGGGTCCGCCTGGTTGGGTGTTATCAGCAAAGTGGCTACACTAGCCGCTTGTCCCGCCTTCTGCGCAACCCAGCTTAAACTTTGTTTGGCAATTGAGATGGAATGTACTAAAAGCAAACGCCGGCACAACAAAGAAGGTTATAACCTTCAAAACCCTTCAAGAACCCCTCTGCTAACCTCGCGCACGTAATAGCAACGTGCGAAGACCACAACGCCGAGACCTGCCGCAGTGAGTTCCACTGGGTTACGTGTTGAGGCACAGGTAGCCACGTCAGAGAAGAAAGCAAGATGCCTCAAAAGTTACAAACCGGCCGCAGGAACAATGCTCACGCAGTAAAGCCCGCTTTCAGGTCACATTGAGAGTCACCCGGAAACTATAATCATATCGTTTCCACTGAAGGGGACGATTTGCCCGATCACGAGTTCAATAATCGACGCAAATCCAAAACGCAAGCAGGCAGTCCATCCCTAGCCATCCAGAACGCCCCTTGGTTTCCATTTACCATCCAATTGTAGTATATACGCATAAATTCAGGAGCGGCTCTCCAACTCGACTGCCCCATCATCCAGCAGCTCTTCTGTCCCGTCTAAAATCTGCCCAGGCCCCCCTCCTCCTGCTGCACCTGCGCCGTTCCTCCTCTGCTCAAGCGAGTCCCTCAGTCGTATCCTCCCGCCTGACGCGGTCGACACCTTATCTGACACCCAGCCCGCGGCCCTGAGCATCAGAGACCACACGCGCTCGTGGCCTTCCTCGACATGGTGATCATCGCGTGGGTTCTCGGCCGCCTCAACCTTGAACTGGTACTTGAGGCAGTCCTTGACAGTTACTAGGCCCGTCAGACGGCCGTGATACTCTATCAGGATGACGCGAGGGCCAATCTTGCGGAATAGCTCCATGACGGTCTCGAGAGGGAGGCGCGGGTGGACCGTGACGGGGGTGGTGTCGACATAGGGGCTGAAGTTGACCGCCATAGCGCCCGCCGAAGAGGATGAGGCGCCAGAAGGCGGGAATTCGATGCCACCTGGTGTTCGGGGTGTAATAGGGGTGATTGGGTTGTCGTACTGCGACGGCGCAAAACTGCATTTCGCGAGCGGGCTGATAGAGCGTTCGCGCTTCACGCGGTCGACCGCGTATCTTAATTCTGTGCGGCCAATGTAGCCGACAAGTATCTTGCTATTATCGTCTTCGACGATTGGGAAGCCCTGGTAGCTGTCCTGCGAGAGGAGTTCCTCTACCCTCTTCAGAGTCATGCCGACAGTAGGAATCGACACAACATCCGTGATCATGACCTGGGAGACGGGAACACCAAAATTGTGATCCTCCTTGTTGTCGATAAACGGGAAGCCGCTGAACCAGATCATACGGTCAGCGATACCTCCCTTGCCAAATAGTTCGCTAACGGCTTTCGTCACACCCACGACGATCATTGTCGGCAGAATGTAGGTGAGAGCACCGGTTAGTTCGAACATGATGACTACAACGGATACATAGATGTGCATGATCCCGCTGAGAGCTGCCGCAGCTCCGAGGAAGGCGTATGTACCGGGCGTAATGCACGGAACATCCGGCTGGCAGGCGGAAAAGAAGGGGTTTGTGGGGTCGGCGTCGTAAAGCGATTGGACAATGATGCCAACCATCCGCCCAAAGGTTGCCCCTATTGCCATAGATGGCACAAAGATTCCCGCTGGAACTTTGCAACCGTAGGATATGATGACGAAGAAGATGCGTATGACGGTTGCTATAATCAGGGAGAAGATGTTGCGGACTCGATAATCCCGCTCACAAAGACCATGGTAGTCTTCACCGCCTTCGCATTCAAGGAAGAGGATTTCCATGCTCTCCGTCATATCGATCCTCAAAAAGGCGTTGGGGTAGCAGACGATAGCGGTCGCGGCGGCCAGCAGCGTCGCCTCGAGGACTGCGTAGTTGGTGAGGTACTTTTTGCGGAAGGCCTGTACCCTGAGATTCCATTTCATAACCAACGCGCCGTACAAGCCGCCGAATATGCCAATGATGACGAAAAAGACAAGCTCAAAGAAGTGCCACGACCGGTCATAATGAATCTGAAACATAACCAATTGGCCGGTGCGGAAGGGGTTCATAGCGGCCAGAACCGCCGTTGCGACCAAGGCACAGAAGTAGCTGCGCCACATAGTTTTCAGGGGAAAGTAGCTAGACATCTCCTCTAGAGAGAAGAGGACACCTCCGATGGGACTGCCGAATGCCACAGCAACACCAGCAGCGGCACATGCACTCAGAATCTCGCGGGTCTTGGATGCATTGCGTCTGTACTTGGCGAATAACCTCGAGATGACGTTTCCGGTGCAGACGGCGTAGTGTACGCTAGGCCCTTCCTTGCCCACCGAGAGACCGGAGCCGATGGCGAGGGGCAAAGCGATCGACTTAATGAGAAGAGTCCATATGCCGAGAAAGCCCTTCATGACAAAGCCAGCGATGATGCATTTGATCTCGGAAATACCTGACCCGGCGGCGTATGGGGCATACGACTTGACCAGGGTTGCGGATGTGAAGGCGAATGCGATCTAGAGAGACTCAGTCAAGTACCAAACAACCGGCGCAATGCCCACTTACAGCAAAAAGGATGTATAAGACGTAGTTGACTGGCTCGAGCACAGTCCACCGTTCCCAGTCCGCGCAGCCTACGAACGGTCAGCAATCTCACTCTCCAGTGACAAGCCGACACTGGCAAAGAGGTTGCCTACCATTATCCTCGCCCCAGCAGCAAAAGTTCTCGTTGAGGTAGAAGGCGTTCTTGCAATGACCCAGCTTGATATCAGCTAGCCACTCGGTGACAATATTGATGAATCCGGCGTTGAGCCCGATGGCTGCCCCTATTATTGTGATGACGATCCACCCCTGTGCGGCATCGTAGGATTCTTGTATCCTCTGCTTCCAGTCCCTCTGCACGCGGCCTGATTGTCGCCGTCTCCGCGCCTTCCGTCGCAGCTGTTCACGAGCGGCATCCTGTACCCAGTCTATTAACCCCAAAGTCAGCGATCGGTCGTCGTTGCGGCGGTCTCGCGCTGATCGGCTCGCGCTCGCGGGGATGAACCCTACCAATTGTGGTGAAATCCTGGCGAAGAGACGACATGTTAGCAAGCAATCGCAATCGCGCACTCTTTCACTGCATCAGAATGGTAGTGCAAACCTCATATCGCTTGATCTTGGCGATCTCCTCCTCTATCTGGTGCTGCGCAGCGATCCCCTGGCCATTTTCGCCCTGGCTCTCGCCCTGCTCGGCAGTGGAGACGGCGAAGGACAGACGCGAGCTAACCGACGGCCGTCGCAAGGCCTGCGGTCTGATAGACGAGACCGAAGTGGTGTGCGCGTGCGAATTCATCATGGCGCCCGGGGCGCCTTCACTGCTGGCGATGTGGGCAGCATCAAGACAGCCACGATGCAATTGCAAATTGAGAGTTTGGCGAGGCGGCTGGGATGCGAGGCTGACGTTGAGCTGTCGTGGTCTTGGTGGGGGGGTCCCGGGATTTGGGGTCAGGCGGCTCAAGCGTGGGAGACAGGGGTCTTCCATCCACTTTATTGGGACAGGGCCAGTCGCGTCCTCTCACGCGTCGACCACCTGCATCAATGAACTTCATTCAGCTCGAAAACGTTTCACAAACAGTCAAGAACAATCTGTATTCTCATCCGCCACAACACGAGGTCCAAAGCACCACCCGGGCTCTCACAAGCGACACAATTACGGCAGATACTTCAGGCTCGATCATCAACACCAACTAAAAAAAAACGGTAGACTCACACTCGCCTCCTCTCACACTCTCCTCGAGGATCACCAATTGCCAAGATGCCCTACAACACCACAGCGATCCCTCCCAGGAAGGAGGTCACAGGACAGACCCAACTACCACGTAAGCCCACCAAGCTCCTCCCCCTCACAGACCCCCTCACTGACATACCCAACCAGTGACAAGAGTCAAGAAGATTATCGCCGTGGACCCAGATATTGCCATCTGCTCTAACAATGCCGCCTTCGTAATCACATTAGCCACCGTGCGTCTCACTCTCTCATCCCCTCAACTCGATTCCATCCCACTGACCCCCTGCGCAGGAAATGTTCATCCAGCATCTCGCTACAGAAGGGCAAAACATGGCCAAGACGGAGCGCAAGCCACGACGCAACATCCAATACAAAGACCTAGGTACGCTTCGCAAGCCATGAAACTCCAACCCATTATCATCCTCCTATTGACACCCCTTAAGCAAACGCCGTCACTCACCATGACAACCTCGAGTTTCTCGAGGATGTCATCCCCAAAACCACAACCTACAAGCAGGTCAAGGGCCAAGCAGCCGCAACCCGCGCCAAACTTAAGGGCGAGAAGTCGGGTGAAGCAACAGAGGCACCGGAGGAGGATCCCGAGAAACCTAACGGCAAGAAGCAAAAGTCCATCATGAACGGATCAGGCAGCAACTCTACGAATGGCTTCTCTCGGTCTCGCGTCATGTCGGCAGAAGAGGACCCCAGCTCGCAACTAGAGCTGGAGATGCGACAGGCGCACCGGGTTCCAGACGATGACGACGTCGATATGACTGGTTGAGCGTGCCCGAGGCGGTTCAGCGAGTGCGATAGTCGTAACGAAATGAAGTGAACATAGTGGTCCCTTTCGCCATGAGAGCTGCAATGTTGCAATGCTCATGTCATTCCCCCACCCTCGATGGACCAGGCTTTCTCGTGAATATAATACAAACGCGAAGCCCGGGATTTTAGACGCCACATAATCTGCCAGTGCCCATGTAGAGCCCCCTATCCACCCTCACTCCTCCATAGCATCATCATCGACCATGATCCCAGGTGGTAGTCTGCCCTCATTGAGCGCCCTCTCCAGCCTAATGATCTCCTCCAAGCTATCGGCCTTCTTGATCATCTCCTGCAGCTTCTTGCGCTCCTTCTCCGTGAGTTTGAGCCTAGAAAGTCTCGACGCCGTGGCACCCGTCGAGCCACTCGCCGCAGCCGTAACATCAAACGTCTTCGACTTAATGCCCATTATCTGCAGCACGTCGGTCAGCCATTCATCCACCATACACAGCCCACCGCAGCACGGCGCATATGATAGAACTTACGTTCGAAGCCAGCTCAGTCGGCTCATCCACCTCCCCAAACAGCTCCTTCGCCCTCTGCCGCTCCACATCCTTCACCTTGACGTAGTCCAAAAACCGGACCGAAGGGCACCGCCACACAACCCAGTACCGGTAATTCTACACCCACAATATCAGCATCAGCACCCCATCCCATCCTCACAACATCCCCCTTACACCTCCACAGCACTCACCTCTTTCTTCACCACCGGATTATCCGCCAGCACCAGGTGCGTCAGCCTCGCAAACTTAGCCAGCACATCCAGATCGGACAGCTCTGACAAGCTATTCGCCGCCAGCACCAAATTCTTCAGGTTCGGCACCGCCGCAGGCAAGCTCGGCTGGATAGCAGCAATCCGATTGCGCGCCAGCAGGAGGGTGCGCACGCGCGGGGACAGCGGGAAGTTGCCGAGCACCTGGATGTCGTTGTCGGTGAAGTCAAATGCATCGTGGGGCTGTTTGTCACCATCATTAGCACCCAGAACCACATCAACCCAGACCGGAGGGGGGTCGGGACAGAGAAAGAAAGAAAGAGCTTACCCCAGCGACGCCCAAGTTCTCAATGGCGGGAATTCTGTGTCCTGTTCGGCGGGCGGCGGGAGAAAATGCCTCGATATCAACTCTGATTCAACGTGTAGTATCTGTCCTTTTCAAAAACGCACCTCGGAGATCCAGCTCGCGCTCCTTGAGCGGGTTGAGGTAGGAGAGAGAGTTGGTGATGAGGTCCGCCGTGAGCCTCATGGTCGCGGTTGCGGGAAGGGATACCTCTGTAGTAGTAGTAGAATACGCAGTCTTGGTTGGTGTGGGAAGACGGTTCTATCGGTTTTCGTAAGGGGGGGCGTCGTCGGTGGGCGGAATCGGGGCGTTGGTGGGCGCAATTGCAGTTGTTGGAAACGCGGTTTGGTCGCGTGGGGTTCGACGACGAGGCTGAACGGCCAGAAAATTCAAGGTGGGTCTGCCCGAGCTCCGTGGCGGTGGGTGGGGCCCACAGTGCCAGAAAGAAGCCAACGGCCCCGCTATCCCGCTATTGTATACTGCTAGGGTTGGCGCCGGTGAGCACTTTGACATGAGCTCGAATATAAACCAAAGCGGATTCCCTCAACCATCAAGCGCACGCTTCTTCTCCTATTAGACGATGTCGTGAAGCGAGGTGACACAGTGCGTCTCAACCTAATCGTCGGCCCTCCGACCGGTAGTTACCGAGGCGGCGTGAATAGCATCATCTTCTTGGCGCACACGGCTGACATCGCCACCGGCATGGGACTGCTGAACGAGATCCTCAACTGCCTCCAAGGCCTAGATTCTAATATATGGGCCATATTTAGATTCTAAGAAGCCTTCCTGCATTCTTAGAAGGCTTGTTCTAATGTAGTCAAGGCCTTCCATGATGCAGGCAAGGCCTGTTAGGTAGCTACCTAGGCGTTCCTACATTCTTAAAGGCCTATTCCAATGTACCTACACCTACACCCAGCCATCCCTCAGATATGCCGTCCTGATCTCAACCATACGGATACATTGTCCTCCTGGGCACTCGCAAATCCCTTCGGGTCGCATTTCCAAGACCTTCCCCTCCTATTCTGTCCATATCACTGGGCTCCTCCCAGCACAGAGCTTCCTCGCTTCGTTTTACTCCTTTAACTCAAGGATAAGGTGGTCTGGGTTAATGCATCGGGTCTGGTGACAGCGATAAGACGCCTGTGCACTAGCCACGAGTCTCTCGATGTCCACAACGCTACGCTCGAGGTCAGTGTTTTATATCTATAAATACTCCTTGTGAGCCATGATGACGAGCCGGTGCGCCACCTACGGAATCCCCCGTTCTTTTCGAGTAGAAACTTTGCTGACTCGGGTCCTGACCACAACTACCAGAGCGATCTGGACATAACTATTATCAGACTGGTTAGCAGCTTTCCGGGCGAGCATACATCCGGCCTCGTTAGTCACGACACCTCCTGAGATGACGACTCGGACTTTTCGGTGTCGCCATGGATCAGGCGTGCTAGGGTTGCCCGTGCCTGCTCCGGGCATTTTCCATAGCCACGGTACAAGCAGGCATCCCCTGGAGGACAAACACGATCGAAACACCTAGGTTTGGTAGCAGTCAATCAAGTGTATACAGAGTGAGCAGACAGATATTTACTCTAGTACCTAAGCAAGATTCGCACCTTTCCTCTCTGAAGCCTCACATGTTCCGATCTTAGTTATTACCGACATCCAACAACGATCCGTACTCCTTAAACGCCATGCTTTCCAGTCGAAGTGACCAAGAGACGGCCGACCAGGCCCGCTATATGGGACACAGTTCTGGAGTATTCACCCCACCCGCCCCTTTATAGGCTGGCTTCAGCCTTTCTTCATCCCGAATATGCCTCTCTTCTTCTTTTCCTTATCCTTTGTCAGCTTATGTCTCCCGCTGCCCGCATCCGACCCGCCCGCAGCCGTGGTTGGCCATTCATCCCGGCCTCCGCTCTGGCTGCTGACTTGAGAAACCTGCGATGATGTTGCCGATAAGGTTGACATCGGTGGACCACCACTGCTCAGCGTCATTGCCCCTAACGCCTTCGTCGGGGGTCCGACGCCGCCAGGGCCAGGCCTAGGCGGCGGTGCTCGCCCCCCGACCGGTCGCTGCCCACCCATACCAGGTGGTGGTGCTTGACCTCCCATCGGCCGCTGCACCTGAGCCGGCGGTGGCGCAGGGCGCTCAAATAAATGTGCCGGCGCGCGGGGCTTTGGGCGGTCTATAGGCAGATTAAGCCTTCTTCGATCTGTGCTCAGATCCCGCACCTGTCGAAGATAGAATGTGGGGTTCAGCATATGGCTTGAAACTAGGAACACATCCCGGTTCAGCTTCTCGGATACGTCGTAGCAGGCCCTGGCCTCTGAGTACGTGGCACCGCCAGCAACGAAGACAATAACACGCTGACGGTTGTCGACCTGGCGACGGTTCGCTGAGGCCCAGCGTGGCGCGGCGGAGCGTAGAGAGGTCTGGATCACCATGTCCTCGTTGGGGTCTTGGGGCGGGGTTGTGTATGGGAAAACAGTCGGGTCCAACGTGCCAGCGCACATGTTTTCCAACATTTGCTTCACCGCAGGCTCAAAGCGCGAGAGAGAGTACTCCTCATCATGAACTGCTGCTTTCAGGTTCCGTGGGAAAAGGGGTTCTGGCGGTGGCCGGAAGCCCTTGAGTGGACGGATAATCTGTGCACCGAGCAAGGCGAGATTCTCGAGGCCTTCTAGCTCCGATGGCGGCAAGGATGCATGAGCCAGCAACCTTTTGATATCTTCTTGGACCAGACCGTCACGGAAAAGTACGTATACGGCGATGAGTCGCAGTCTGTCTTCTTTCGTGACGCTTTCGTCATCCAGCAGCCGGACGACTTGGTCCAGTACGTTTTTGGGCTTCTTGAAATCTTCATCCAGTCCGGTCGCCATCGTTTGCTCTATAGAAGCAATATCCGAGAGTTTGTTGGTCTGGAACACGTTCATGGCCTCCTGCGCCATGGTTAGATGGAGTGAGTATGCTTCCTTCATCTGAGTGAACTGCGGTAAGCCCGCTATCATATCCCTGATGGAGTTCAGACTCGGGGCTCCGTCGGTAGGCTGATCCGTAAAGTTAGGGTTCTGAGCAAGAAACTTGTTAAAGTCGCCCATGAGTTTGTCGATAGTGTCCTTCATATGCCGATGCCTGTTTTCAACCCAGACTTTATCATCCTCAACAATCTCCACGTCTTTTTCTTCCTCGGCCGCCGTGCCTTCATTGATCTTCATGTGGAATGTAACCTTTGGAAGCTCTTTGAGGGGAAGAAGATCGTGAGCCATGGCCTGATAGGTAAACTCATGAAGCAGAGGCGCCATCAAGTCCATTGATCTATCCGTGATCAACAGCACTCCCTTTGGTCGATTACTCCCCGCGCCGAAGTCAGGGTTGCGAGTCTGGTGCTTCTTGATGTCGTTCTCCACAAATCGAGCCAGATGTCCACACAACACGCTCGCCTCGTGGAGGGGATTACTAGGGTTATAATACCGAATCTTAGGAATCTCCCCCAAGGATATACAGACGGCAGCAATCTATACGACCACGATAGTCAGCTAAAAGGGACACCTCGCGAGTTCCTTGGCTCATCATACCTTCTTCGAAAGCGCCTGCATATGCTTCGCAACTACATCGTCGCAGCTAGGATGGTAGAGAATCGGGAAGCTCCATGGGTCTTTGAAGGTCACCAGATGCGACTCTCGAGGGAAGAAGTCGAGAGGCAAAATTTGGAACCCTATCGATGATGGTTTGTGAGCTTTATTTGACCGATCCGAGGAGGCCGAGCTCGCTCACCTGCTATTTGCTGTCGATAGGGCTGAATTCGAGCCTCCAGCGGTCCGGCAAGCTCTCCGGCCCAGACTAGGAAGGCTCTCTTATAGCGGCGCTGCTCGAAGTCGGCTAGTAGGCATTCGATAATGTGGGGTTGGGGCGACAAGAAGTATATGGCGTCCATCGATGGGTTCGGCTCTCGCCGGTCCTCGATCTTCTCGATGTCTGCCGAGTCTTTAGCATGGGCTCAGCGGACAGCTCTTCCTGCGGGATGGCCCATACTCGCGATATTCTGATTGAGAATATCATCTTCCTTGACTGTATTATCTATGATCTCCTTGGTGGTTTCGTCGACAACCAAGACCTTCCACTGTAGGTCGGACAGACGTCAGCGCGGGTTTCTCGGGCGCATCGCCGCGTGGGACAAAAGAGGACGAGAGGTAACGGCCGACTCACGTCACCCGCAGTAATGCGCTTTACGGTGTCTATGATAACTGCTCAGAGTGTTAGGAGGGCTTCGTGGGAGCTGCTGGGAGCTGGCGCAATACGCACGGTTCTGGTGCTCTCTGATGACGGAGGGTCCGGTGTCCATGGTGGCAGCTCGAACCAGAACACGACGCGGCGCGATATAGGACGGAGCAAGCTTAGGCCCTCGGTCAGGCGATGGCAATTTGGAGTACAGGAGCCGGGCCTCGATGCGGTAAAAGATCGAATTCCTGTCTTGCAGACTGCGAAACACGAAGTTGACAGCTCCCCAACAGGCTTGGTGGGGTCAAGATCGCTGGTTTCAATTTGGGCACCCCCGCAGTTTGTATCATGCTGCTGTGCCTTGCCACCCAGCCACTCTGGCGGGGTTAAGTTGAACCCTAACCCTTATGGAGACATTGCTCCAACTTGTCTCCAAACGAGCCGAAACCTGCGAAAATAACGAGGAGTTATACCGTCCATTCGGTGCCTCAACTTGTGTCTTTGCAACAAAGTACCTGTGTGCTTGTAATGCGGGGAGACCTCGATGCGGGGTCCCGCCTAGCTGTTTGTCGCAGCACCCCACATTTGACCCTTTGTCAGGGATACTCTTCTTCAGGGACAGTCATCATGTACCTTCGGTCGAGGTGAATATGTCGAGGAATCACCAGCAATCTTGACGATTTTCCAGTACCGATCGTTTCTAGACCTAACAAAACCAGGTTTTAGATAAACTAGAAAGTACATACCTCGTCATGTGTGGTGTGATGAGGCAGGAAGCAGGAATTGTAAGCCAGACTCGATGAAAGATGGACGCAGGCCAGGAGAGGGCTAGGCCTGTCCATCGAAGTATTCTAGAGCCCCATTAAATTGGGTTATGCTTTGTGTTGGAATGTTGCCCATTTAATGCCGCCGAGAGCTGCAGCCGCCTCGTCCTTCTTAGTGATCCGAAAAAAGCATCATTCAGAGAAAAAGGTCCTTGGCTTATCAACAGCGTGGGCTGAAGACTGGGGAGCATGTCTCGGCACTTTGATGCTTGCAAGTCCTGACTCCTCCATGCACTCAGCTGCGCGAATATCTCCCTGCATCCCCTTCAGAGCGGTGTGATTCGATATAACGACGGCAACTGTTTGCATTCAATTGAGGAGAACAGCGGTCAATAGGTATGCACGATAACCCAGGGCTTCCAAATTGCGGCATACCGAAGTACTCGCCCCGCCTTGCTGGCGTGCTTTCTTACCAGAACAAAACAAAAGTACTTCCAAGGAACGGTTGAGAATTGAGATCGAGTGTCGAGTCACACGAGATCTGGGCGACGCGGCGGTGACCCCCAACCCAATCACCCCTTGGTCTGACGTTGACGCGCAGGTACTGTGCCGTCGGCGCCCGTTGCGGCAACGTCGCGGCAACGTCGGTAAACTCTAATAAACTCACCCATCCCACAAGCTGCATCAACCCTAGCCTGCCAATCGGTGTTCTCAGTTGCTTCTATTCCCGGCAGTTTGGACGCGAAGCTGCAAGCCGCATTGAGTGAACGCCGACATGACCTGCTACAGTGTTGAGAACCCCCCAGCACGCCAACCCTTGGAGCACAGACATAGGCATATAATGATGTCGAAGTATTACAGACCTGGACAGGAGATGAGATATGACAGCAAGGGATATTTGAGCCATTTTTAGATTTAGATATCTTAGCAGATGACAGCCCCGAGCCTTCCGAGGGAAAGAGCATTAAACCAGTCAAATTCAGCAAACTTTTCTCCTCTTTCCCTATTTCTTGCTGCTTCCTTGCCCACGAGGACGCAACTGATATCGGCCACTGTCTACACATGAGATATCTCTGTACGTTGCACAGCATGAGCGCAATTTGCCCTTCCCAGGGGTCAGTCCCGACACCACATCAACCAGGTTCCTCAGAATGACCCGACTCAGCGCTCCCGCGACCTCGGTAGACGCAACGGGGTCATCCCCGGCTTACCTATCTGCCTCGAGCACCTATTCCCTATTGCCTATCGCCGAAGCTCAGTCCTCGGCCCTCAACTCAGGCTCTGGGCCTCTAATGTCAACACAAGCTAGGAGCAGCTCCTGAATGGAAGTGGAGAATACCGGTTTCCAACTTCTCCTCTGCATGCAGCCCCCGATGGACCTCCAAGTCCGTCCTAGCCAGGGCCTGCTCCTGCCGCTGCTGTGCTACTGCTACCCAGCAGTCCAGCCGCCCAGCGAGCGCCCCTCCCGCCACGGCCATACCCACCCCCACACCTCACCAGCGCCATCCTTGCAATGCCGACTCACCACTACTAATACCCGCCTCAAGCCATTGCAAAACTCTGCCCCCGGGCCATGACAACTCCATGCCACCATGTCTCTGCTAGATACTGCCTCGAAGCCCGGGGAGGACCTCTTCCCCGACGACATCGAGAAACAGCAGACCATCCTCTCCGTGGCGACCCCGGACAGCCCTTCTCTCGAGGCCCCGAGGAAGCAGAAGAAGCCCAGATTTGGCGCCAGCCTCATCTCACGACTTGCCGTCCAGGACGGCGAGACCTACTCAGTGGACTATGAGAAGCACCCGCGATGGTACCAGCGGCTCCTGCAAGCCGGCGTCGAAGACAACGGCATCAAGCCCGTGCCTGTGGAGCACCGCACCGTGACCCAATACAGCAACCTCTTCACCATCTTCTTCACCTGTCTGCTGAACCTGCTGCCGTGAGCACCAACACCCATCCACCACCACATCACCATGTAACAAGTACTGAAAGACCAGCCCAGTATTCCCACCGGCTTGCTGGCGACCCTGAGCTTCGGCATGAACCTCCGGGACTCCTCCCTCGTCATTCTCTTCTTCGCCCTGCTCACATGCATCCCGCCCGCCTTCATGGGCATCGGCGGCATGGAGACGGGCATGAGACAGCTCGTGCAAGCAAGATACTCGTTCGGGTGGGTCCGCCCTTCCCCAGGCACAGGCACACAAAAATCTGCCCTTTCCTCTATTTCCTCGTCTCCCATCCCTCTCCCCACCGTGCTGACTCATCTCCCGCTCTCACTACAGGAGGTACCTCGTCACAATCCCCCTTCTGCTCAACGCCGCGACGGTGACGGGCTTCTGCCTCCTGTCGGCAGTGGTAGGTGGGCAGACCATTTCGGCGCTCAACCCGGCCAAAGTCAGCCCTAGCGTCGGCATCATCATCACATGTCTGGTCGCCCTAGCCGTGGCTCTCCTGGGCTTCAAAGCAGTCCACTTCTGGGAGCGCTGGACCTGGATCCCCAGCTTGATCTCCCTGGTCATCGCCGTGGGCTGCGGGGGCCACAACCTCCGGCTGCAAGTCAATGCTCCACCCGCGACTGCCTCCCAGGTCATCTCCTACGGGTGTCTGATTGCGGGCTACTTTATCACTTTCGGGGGTACCTCGTCTGATTACACCATTTACCACAACCCCAAGGGTGTCTCCAAGTATGCCCTATCCCGTTCCGATGTCTTTCTGGCAAACAGTCACTGACCTCACCCTCCAGAATCAAGGTATTCATATACATGTACCTGGGCTTTCTCGTGTCGTCAGTGCCTCTCCTGGTCCTCGGCGCCGCCATCGGCGGGGCTGTACCAAACGTCCCAGAATGGCAGGCCGCGTACGAGGTCACAGGCATCGGCGGCGTGATGCATGAGATGCTCGCGCCCGCCGGCGGCTTTGGAAAGTTCGTACTAGTAATGCTGGCGCTCAGCGTGATCGGCAACATTGCCATCTCGACATACAGCGTATCCCTCAACCTACAGATGCTGCTACCCCTCTCTACTAGGATCCCCCGTTTTGTATTCATCCTAATTACGCTCGCCATCATGATACCCTGCGCGCTAAAGGCATCCCAGGAGTGGGAGGAGAGTCTGACCAACTTTCTCTCGGTGATTGGGTACTGGGCAGGCTGCTTTGACGCTGTCATAATCCTAGAACTGGTCGTCTTTCGCAGGATGGACTACACCACCTTCGACCACGCCATCTGGAACGTCGGGAGAAAGCTACCGCTCGGCGTTGCGGCACTGGGGGCGTCCATCTGCAGTATGGCGCTCGTCGTTCCTGGCATGGCTGCGCCGTGGTACACAGGCCCTATAGCGAAAACGACGGGTGATATCGGGTTCGAGATGGGGTTCGCTGTGACAGTCCTCTGCTATCTGTTATTCCGGTGGGTAGAGATCAAGGCACGGGGCCATTTGTGAGATATTGCATCCGTAGAAGCATAGCATAGCGGCTTTTGTCCTTCCCCCCCTTTCAGAATCCCAAACCGATAAACCACAGCCTCAAACTCGTCCATCGATGTCCTTTCCGCAAGTGACTCCCCTCCCACTTAAGCCCCCACTCGTAAAATCTTCCCACAGCAAACAACATCCTCTCCCAACGGAATCCACTCCACCCCCGTCAATCTCACCGGTGACACCGGCTCCCCATCCGCATCAACCTTTCGCTCCGGCGACGCCACCACTCCCCCCTTCCCCAACCACGTCGGCGCAATCGTAATAATCACTGAGTCCACAAACTCATTCTCCGGCGCGTTCAACAACCAGTTAATCACCTCCCCTCCCCCCTC